>Ga0066903_100000437_pt1 | contig 25879 bp, 22 predicted proteins | sample PanSoiMetaGPlot1_FD_67491 | JGI IMG/M metagenome (GOLD analysis project Ga0066903, IMG submission 67491) | Tropical forest soil microbial communities from Panama analyzed to predict greenhouse gas emissions - Panama Soil - Plot 1 (version 2) | ecosystem: Environmental > Terrestrial > Soil >... | reverse complement strand
GGGACGCGGTCGACAACCATTGAGCGGCGTCAATTGGTACGATGCCCAGCATTATGTGGCATGGCTTTCCAGAGTGACCGGCCGGCCCTACCGGTTGCTGTCCGAGGCCGAATGGGAATACGCCGCGCGCGCGGGTGCCAGCACGGCCTATTCCTGGGGCGACGAGATCGGGAACGGGAATGCCAACTGTGACGGCTGCGGCAGTCAGTGGGATGGCAGGCAGACGGCGCCAGTCGGCTCGTTCCTCGCCAACGCGTTCGGCCTCCACGACATGCACGGCAACGTCTGGGAATGGGTCGAGGATTGCTATCACGGCAACTACGAGGGAGCGCCGGCAGACGGTTCGCCATGGACTGCAACTGGCATCTGCCACGTCCGCGTCGTGCGCGGCGGTTCCTGGTACTTCATTCCAGCGAACCTTCGGTCGGCCCTCCGCGGCTGGTTCGCCAATGACGATCGGGATTTCAACTTCGGCTTGCGGGTCGGGAGGACGCTCACACTCGACCCTTGACCTCTTGCGCCTTCGATGGTGAGGCGAAGGCAATCGACGGGCAAAATGACCGATTGAGAATGGCGCTAAGGGCCGTGTCTATTTCTCGAAAGAAGCGCGCAAGGCGGCTCAATCCACCGACATCCAGCGAGATCCCTCAAACCATTTCCCAGGGGCCGCATCACCCCCGATCAGGAATTGCCGCGGTCGGTCGAGCGGGACGTCAAACAGGCTCGGCCCATAGTGCTCCTTGACCCAGCGCTCCTGATAGCCCATGGCCAGCAGCAGCGTCGGCACGATTTCGAAATGTGTGGCTTGGCCAAAGGCGCGCGCCGCGCTCGTGCGGAGCCTTGAGCCGATTTCGGGATTTCCAGTCACCGCAAACAGCGGGACCAGCCCCTCGCTGACTTGCGCGTTCTGAGTGCTGCAGTGGGATACTCTCTGTCCGCCTTCTGAAAGACTTTGCCCGTGATCCGAGGTGTAGATCAGCAGGACTCGATCTTCATCGAAACGGCCCAGCAGATTCTTGAAGAAGCCGTCGACGCTCCAAAGGATCGCATTACTGTAGGAACGGTTCAGCGCTTCGTGATTCTCAAGGTCGGAGTCGTGGTAGAAATTGTGAAGCGCGTCGCTCCAATAGGCGGCCAAGTCGCGCGATTGCGGAGTGGCAGTGAAATTGTTGAAGCGAGGCGGAAACGCCAGCTCGTACGGGAAATGCGTTCCGAATTTGTTGACGTAGATGAATGACGGGACGTCCTCCTTCAGGAGCTCGACCAGCCTTTGCGCAATTGCGTTATCCCGCAGGTACGTCGGAAGCTCGCCTTCCTTCACATATTGATCGATCGACCGCCACTCGTTGGCATACATATAGGCGTAGCGGTCGCCTTTGAATGGATCAATCAGGACGGTCCGGTATCCGGCCCGCTGTGCGTATCGCCAGATCACCGGTCGCCACATCGAGGGACGTTTGCCTGAGCCCTCGAAGTCCTCGCGACGCGAGCCGTATCTCAGCATCAACCGCGACGGCATCGAGCAGTTTGCCCCGGCCACCGCGACGCCGAAATTGATGATGTGATCCTTGTGTTGCGACAGGAACGGAGTGTTCTGATGCTTCGGCTCGTTGACCTCCATCGAATCTCCACGCACGCTTTCATCGACGATGAAGACCACATGCTTGATGCGCGGAGTGATCGGACCGCTGTATTCGACAGGGAGGACGGGACTCTCGGTGTCTTCAACGGTGGAGACGATGGCGAGGGCGACTGGCAGGGAAAACGGCGGCAAGAATTCCTGGACGTCGCCCTTCGTGCGAACGGTGATGGCCGCGACGAAGACGAAAGCCGACAGTGGGACGAGGCCATAGCGCAGACCCAGGCTCCATGTGCGGGCGGGCGGGATCGCCAGGATGGCCCCGAGCGCGATGACCCAGAGGCAGCTTCGAACGAAATAAGGAGCGTATGCCGGGATCATGTCCGGCGCGGTTCCGCGCACTTCCCACACGATGTGCAATCTCGCAATGTTCAGATGATGCCCGGCGATGTCGAGAAAAAGCTGGTCGGCCGCAATAGTGACGACGATCAGCGCAACGAGGGCGACCCGAACATAGGCGCTGCGCAGGAAGGGAACGATGACCATTCCCAACAGCGCAAACGCGAACACGGCGACGTAAGCAGCCGCGTAGAGCGGGTGGTTGCCGAACATGAACTGGTCGGCGCGGTCGTAGAGGACGTTCGACCACTGCTGTCCCGGCGGCGCCGCGGCCAGCAGCAGGCCGAGGGCAAGAAGCTTGCCGACGGTTACCACCGGGCTTCCGAACCCCGCCGTGCGCCCAAAGCCTGCCATGCCTCGCTTTTTCAGCACTGATCCTTCCCTGGGTCTATTCGAGAAAATGTCGCGCCTGGAGGACGCGATTTTCCTCGCTCACGACGGTCAGGCAGCGCCCGCGAGAACAATATGCTGTGTCAGCACGGCGCGGCAACAGCACGCCAGCGCGTGCTTGCACTCTCGCCCGTTAGCGTCGTACTAAACCAACAATCTTGGTCACTGTTATGGGCCAAGTCCGGGCGATCGAGTTCTTGTGCTCCTGTTCCCAGAACGACGGAGCAAATCAGGCACCCTCGCGTCATTGGTCTAGCCCGCAGTGGGAATCGGTCGGTGTGCGGGCCGCAAAGCGTCGGCCCCTTCTGGGAAGCGCAGAAAAACGCTATCCTTCGCCTGCAGTCCGGGGTCCTCCGGGATCCCGGTTCAGCGACCCGGCGGCAAAGGAGGCTCCCCATGTCCATGGATCAGCGCGATCTCGAACAATTTCAGCGGGCCGTGGCTGCGTCGGTGCGCGAGCACTGGAAGCTGTTCCTGGCCGAAGGCGTCATTCTGGTTCTGCTCGGTCTCCTGGCCATTGTGGTGCCGGTGATCGCCTCGCTGGCGGTCGCGATCTTCCTGGGCTGGTTGTTCCTGATCAGCGGGATCGTGGGCCTCATGACCACCTTTATGATGCGTAACCTGCCGGGATTCTGGTGGGCGCTGCTCTCGGCCGTGCTCGCGATCGCCGCCGGTGTGGTCCTGATCGGATGGCCGGTGAGCGGAGTGCTCTCGCTCACGCTGGTGCTGATCGTGTTCTTCCTGATCGAGGGCGTTGCCTCGATCATGTACGCGATCGAACATCGCAGCTCCGGCCGCTGGGGCTGGATGCTGGTGAGCGGCATCATCGACCTGATCCTGGCGGGGATCATCTTCGCCGGGCTCCCCGGCACGGCCGCCTGGGCGATCGGCCTGCTCGTCGGCATCAACATGGTGTTCGGCGGCAGTGCGATGATCGGCATGGCGCTGCATGCGCGATCGAGCAATACGGCGGCACCCGCCCGACCGAGAGCTTAGACCGTTGCGGTCAGGCTTGGGCAAACCTGATCGTCCAGGAATTCCACCTGCACGCAAAATTTGGCGCACCCTGCTCGGGGAAGATGCGCATGCGGCGCTTGACGTTCGCGCGTCTCGGGCCTGTGACCTGTCTTCGCCATGCCTTCTGCTGTTGCTGCGGTGCTTTCCCGCCGCAGACGCCATCCGCATTGCCAGCCGCAACTCGTGAGCGGCCGCTGGCGCCTCATCGCCCGAAGACGGTATTGGGAAGCCACAGCGTCAGTTCCGGCGCGTAGGTGATCACGGCAAGCACGAGCAGCAGAATAATGAGAAACGGCAGAATACCGCGGATCACTGTGCCCATCGGTGCGACAGCAACCGATGAAAGCACGAAGAGGTTCAGTCCGACCGGCGGATGCACAAGCCCGATCTCCATATTGTGCGTGAAGATGATCGAGAAATGCACCGGATCGACGCCCATCGGCCCCAGTGCCGGAGCCAGGATCGGTAGAACCAGAAGCAGCGTCGCGGTCACCTCCAAAAAGCAGCCCAGCACGAGCAGCAAGGCGTTGATCGCGAGCAGGAACTGCCAGGGTGCGAATTGATTGCCGGCCAGAAACTCGACCAGCGCGGCGGGGGCACCCGATTCCGCGACCCAATGGCCGACTGCCAGAGCGGTCGCGATGATCAACATGATGCTTGCCGCGCTGCGTAGCCCGAAAGCGACAACGGACAGCGTTTGCGTCCAGTGGAACCCGCGATAGAAGAGGAGAGAGACGCCGAGCGCGGCGACCGCAGAGAGCGCCGCCGCCTCGGTCACCGTGACGAAGCCGCCGTAAATGCCGACCATGACGACGAGCGGCACGAACAAGGCCGGCAGCGCTGACAGCGTAACGCGGAGCCGTTCCCTGAATGGCAGGACCGGCTCGACTGGGAGTTTGCGGCGGCGCGCCACGTACAGAACCCAGAGGAAGAAGGCGACGGCCTGTAAGAGGCCAGGCAGAATGCCGGCCAGAAACAATCGCGGCACCGACTGTTCGGAGACAATGCCATACAGAATCAGCGAGAAGCTCGGCGGAATGACGATGCCGATCGTTCCCGACGCACCCACGACTCCGAGTGCGAATGAAAGCGGATAGCCACGCTCGAGCATGGCGGGGATCAGGATCGTTCCCATCGCCAAAGCGGTCGCCACACTCGAACCGCAGATTGCGGCGAACAGCGTGCAGGCGACGACGGTAACGAGTCCGAGGGATCCGGGAAGTCCGCCGAGCCAGGCAGCCGCCAGATTGACCAGCGCCTTGGCAACCCCGCCAAACCGCATGAAGGCCGCCGTCATCACGAACAATGGAAGCGCCATCAAGGTCGGCGAGTTGAGCTCATTGATGAGAAGCTGCGCGACGCCCACGAGCGGCCGGCCGGAGGCCGCGAACATTGCGCCGGCGCAGATCCCGAGCACCAGGAAAACGGGTAAGCTCGCCGCAAGCAGAGCGACAAACAGCGTGAGGAAACCCGCCATCGCGCGTGCTCAATCGAGGCCCGGGAGTTCATGACCGCCGGGATGCTGCGACGGCATGGGACTGCGAGCCGAGGACCCGGTCACGTGGATCAGCCTGATGACGTAGCGGACCGCCATCAGCGCACCGCCGGTCGGCAGCGCCAAATAGTAGATCCACATCGGAAACTGCAGATCAGACGGGCTGTGCTCGTCGATGACCTTTGCGGTTTCGACGATCTGCCAGCCGTACCAGGTCAATGCACAGCAGAATGCGACGGCCACAGCGCAGTTGAAGATCTCGAGCCGTCTTGCCACCCCGGCTGGGACGACATTGCGCAGAACATCCGGCCGGATATGGCTGTCGGTGCTCACCAGCTGACTGGATACGATCATGATCGCCCAGATCAGCAGGTAGACCATGACCTCTTCCGCGTAGCTGATCGCCTGGTGCGGAAAGAAGTAGCGCGACAGCACTTGCCAAACAGCAATGGCAAGCGCTGCCAGGCCGAGCACGCCGACGACCGCTCGTTCGGCGCGGTCCCATGTCTTCATCATCGTCAAAGCTGCTTTCCAGGTCTTCAGGCGGCGGCCGGCACTTCGGCCAAGACCGCGGCGACCATCTCCGGTGAAATCTTCGAGAGCTTCGCCACGTGGTCCTGCTCCGCCATCATCCGCAGCCGCATCGCGTTGAGTTCCTCGGCCGCTGGAGCCACGATCTTCACGCCATGCGCCTGCCCCAGCTCGCGCGCACGAGACTGCGCCGCCGCCATATTGGCCCGATAGATCGAAATGTTTTCCCGCCAGAGATCAGTGACGATCTGCTGCAGATCGGGAGAGAGTTTTTGCCAGAAGGCGAGACTAACAATGGGGATGTATTCACCGAGGAATTGGTGGTCCTCGAGGCAATGGCGAATCCCCGATTCCCACAATTGAAGACTCGCCACCGATTCGTGGCTCGTGATCAGGCCATCGAACGTCCCCTGCGAAAGCCCGAGCGCAACGTTCGGCAGGGGCGTGGTATTCGGGATTGCGCCCATGAACTGCGTGCGCCACGCCTGACCCGCCCCGCCGTTATTGCGAATCTTCAGGCCTTTGAGATCGGCGTAGGAATTCAGGGGCCGGCTGGTGCTGTACCAATTGAAAAATCCAAGATCCAGCCATGGACCGATCACATGCGAGCGCAGCTTCTGTTCGATCTGATTCGCGAGTATCCGTCCCGGCCTGCCGTCAACGGCGCGATGCACGATGTCCATCGAACGCCCGTAAAGGATGGGCAGTTGCAGAAAGTCGGCGTCCGGTACGATGCCCGTCAGAGCGAAGCTTCCCGGCACCGCCATCTCGATCTGTCCCTGCAGGAGCGCCTTGCCGACCTGAAGATCAGGAAACAGTTGTCCGCTCTCGTAGAGTTGCGTCTTGATCCTTCCACCTGCGGCCGCCTCGACCTTTCCGAGATAGTCCCTGATGGCACCATTGCGCGTATGCGAGGGCACGGTTTCGATCGAGCAACGCAAGACCAAAGGTTCCTCGGCGCCTGCGCGCGTGCAAAGCGCAGGCGCGGTGACGATTGCTGCCGCAGAACTCATGAACGTGCGGCGGGACATCGAGGATTCCATAGTTCTTTCTCCTTTTCTGTGTTGCTTCGCCGGCACACGAAGGGCGAACGGATACTTCGCCTGCCGGCTTGTGATGCGGGTCCTTCAAAAGATGAGTCCGACGCCGGACACAATGAGCAGAACGTTGACCGCGATCTCGAATTGCCGATCCGAGAGCCGCTTGAAGATGCGCAAGCCGAGCCACGCGCCGAGCATTGCAGCCGGAACGAACGCAAGCGCCTTCCAGTCCAGTTCCATCGCGCTCGACGATGACGGCCGCATGAGATAGATGACAAGCAGCGTGACCGGCTGCATGCCGAGGATGAACGGTTGATACACGCCGCGTTGGCGCGCCTTGTCCCAACCCTTCAGGCCGCACCAGATGGTGACGGAGGCGCCGGGAAAACCGGCAAGCCCACCGGTGAGACCGCCAAGAAAACCCGCGCACGCGTCCGAGAGGCGTCCGGTCCGGAGCGATCGGCTCGGCCAACGCAGTAGCAGCCAGCCGCCATAGGCGATGAGCAGACCTCCGATGACATCGCGATAAATGCCGGTCTGAAGATGCAGGAGCAGATAGACGCCGGCGGGCACGCCGAGAACGCCACCCATCATGAAGATGGGAAGACTGCGCCAATCAATTGAACGCCGGAGGGCAGCAACACTGAACAATTGGATCGCAATGCTGCAGACGATCATCACCTGGACGACGTAGACCGGACTGTCTAGGAGATGAAACAGCAAGGCACCGCACAGGGCCGAGAAGGCAAATCCCACGATGCTCGAGACCGTGGAAGCGAGCAAAACGGCGATCAAGGGAACCGCGATATTTAACACTCCTTCCAGGGACAGCACGGCCCCATCCGCGATCACGAACCCGAGGCCAAGCGCCCCGGCAAGGAAGCTGCTTTGCAGGGCCGAATTGCGGGGGCGCCCGAACTTCGATTTGCCGCTGTGAACCTGCTGTTTCAGCATCTTGCCTCCTCTGCTCGGCAGGCACGGACAATCGTCCGGGTGCTGAGCGCCCTCGGTGCTGTTGACTGCGGATGGTGTTAGTGGCGGACCAGCGAGCTACTCCGCAGAGAGACGCCGGCTGTGAGCTTCGTGTCTGCCTACAGAATGCAGGCGCAGTCGCATCGACGAGGCCGAGACCAAGAGGACTGGTGCTGAAACGTCCGCCGCTGGCGTTGCAATGTCGAGGATGGCTGAGTGGGTTCTCCGCGGAGGCGCGACCATGCCACCGACGCGTCATGTCTATGACGACCGATGCAAAGTCGGAGAAGAGGTGAGTTGAAACCGCCCACGGGTGCCCTCCTGTGTTGCGCGAGGGCATGCGCCCAGCGCATATGAAAGGCTTTGTCCGGTGTTGGATTTATGTTGAAGATTTGCTGAAGATTTCTTGCAGACGTCGTCGCGAGGCTGGTTTCTCTTTTCCGATCATATCGTTGACATCGATCGGCGCGAAGTTGTACTGCGCCGGCTCCGCACCCGCTGCCGTCGAGCCGGGCATTGTGAATCTGCTGACCTGCTTCGTGCAGAACCGAGAAAGCGAGTCGTCCAGCAAGGACGATCTCATCGCGTCGGTCTGGACAGCCGGATTCCGCCGGTCCTGACATGGCTAAAAAATCGTGAACTTTAGAATCTCGCCGCCGACCAGCGGCGCCAACCCATGGCAGGGCGTCGCCCTCTATCAGCATCCCAAGCTGAACTACAGAGTTGACAACAGCTGGGGACCGGGAGCCGCATTCAACGCGGACGGGCTCGTCTATCTTCCTTATTCCAACGTGGTGACCGACGGCAATACTGCCAGCAACAATATCAAGTGCACCAAGTTCGTGATGAACAGCTTTGTCACGAATGGCAGCATCGATCTCAGCATGTCCCAGTCCGCCTCCTCCTGCGGCGCGATCGGGCTCAAGCAGTGGGGCGGTGCGACGGTGCACCTGATTCAATGATGATGTGCCTGGTCCGATTTCCGGCGGTCTGACTAGCCGCCGCCCGGCTTCAGGGCGAGGTAGTCGACCCGCTCGATCGGCGGCGTGCTGGTCAACCGCTCGCTCCCCAGCACAAGCGTGAAGCCCGGATTGACCACCGTAAGCCGGTCACCTGGTTTGTAGGGCCTGCGGCCTACGAAGTAGTCGAAGTCGATGCCGGGATCGAATGCATCCTGCTCGATCAGGAAGCTTCGGGCAAAGTCCCAGATATCGGTGACGTCGCTGAGCTTCAGGTCGCGGTGCCGGGACCACAACATGTTGTCGGCGCTGTCGTCGCCCTCCACGGCAGAGAATTTCTCCAACAGTTCGCCCTTATCGTAAAGGTCGTAGCCGATCGCGGCAGTGGTATCGCTGACCGAATACGCGATCACCGGCGTCGCCAGCCGGCGCGACAGCACCTGCTCGCCCGGATCCACGAGCAAGGACGGCTTGAGCCGCTCGACGACCAATTCTGTCCATGTATGTCCGCGCAGCCGGAACACGAACGCGCTCTCGCCGCCGAGGACGATCTCCCGACCGAGCACGTCGCGCTCCCATCGCTGCGTGCGCTCGGCAAGCGCACCGGCCACGGCGTCGATCGACGCACGGATCAAGGTCACGCTGTTGTTGTAGTCGGTCGTAAAGACGCCGCGCCGGCTCTCCCAGGGTGCCTGCCACGCCTGCCGCGCTTCCGCGATTGCGCGATCGTCGTCATCCGCCATGATGTTCTCCTTGCCGCACCAGCAGACCGATTGTCCGCATTCCAAAGAATCTCTCTGGTCGTCATGTCAGCGTTGCTTGCGAGCGGCCGGTTCGGCCGAGCGCTGCCCGATCAGCGGGCACAGCGGCGATTCCTCTCGACCGGTCGAGAACAGGCCACCGCGCGCCTGCTGGCGATGAAACTCGCACATCCGGGCGAGCATGTCGGGCGTCGGCGGATCGATCGCTGTCATGGGCCTGCTGACCAGCCGACCGGCGAGTTCGCGATTGAGCACGGCCGAAGCCCGGCCCGAGCCGGGCCGCACAATCGCTGAAAATTGGCTCTTCCCCAGATACTCCGTGAGCACGGGCCGGAATATCTCGATGATGATGAGGGTGCCGCCATCGACGACCTCACCCGGGCCGATGCTGAACGTCGCAAGGCCGCGCTCGTCGGCTGGCCGCACGACGAATTTGACATTCGGGCGGGAGCACATGGCGACCGTCACCGCATAGGTTCCCGGGTCGATCTCCACGCTGCCGCTGACCTCGGACGGTTCCGATGGAAGCAGATGGGTCGCCAAGCGCACATCGGTCGTGCGGCTATCGGCCACGCGCTTGAGCTGGACGAAATCGCAGCTAGTCGACATCGTCTTGCTGACGAGGCGCACCGAGACGACGAACACCGCTTTGCCGCTGCCGCGTAGCGCCTCGTTCGTCAGTTCCGAGGAGATCTGACTGCTCGCACATCCGACACAGAGCAGCGCCGCGAGCACGCCAGCACGAGCAAACGCGGTACCCATGGCTTGCCCCGTCAGCCGCCTTGGCCGCGATCTTAGACGAGTGCGAAGGGATATGGAGGTAACGCATCCGCGTGATGTGTGGAACCGCTTGGCGGCAAAGCTGCTGCAGTTCAGAAGCCTGACCCGCGGCAGCATTCTCCGGCTCAAAACAACGAGCGCGCGAACTTGCTCAGCCTTGCCGGCAGTCGCGTCCAGTATTCGAACGACAGCGGGCCGCGCCGCAGGCACGGGTTGCGGGCGATGGGGTCATCCTTGTCGATGCCGCGCAGAATCGCGTCCTCAAGCTCGGCCTCGGTGAACTCCTGCGCCGCGCCGACGAGTTTCTCCGCGCATACGCGGTCGCGCAGTTCGTCGCCGCGAACGCGCGTGGCCCAGGTGACGTCCCAGATGCGCGCTGTCTTGTCGCCGGATGCGGTCAGCACGCGTCGGCCATCGGCGCTCAGCGCCGCCGAAAATATCGTGCCGCCATGGCCGCGCAGCCCCGTGATCTCCTTGCCGCTCGGCACGTCCCAGATGCGCGCAACCCCGTCCGACCCGGCCGTCACGATGCGATCGCCCTCGGGATTGAATTTCGCGCTGTGCAATGATGCGCCATTGCGGGCCGTCATCAGCGCGATTTCCTTGCCGCTCGCGGCGTTCCAGATGCGGGCGGTCCCGTCCCACGATGCGGTCGCGACCCGTTTCCCCTCCCGGTCGAACTGCGCGTCGTTGACCTGGCCGGTGTGACCCTCCAGGGCAACGATGAGCTTGAGCGTGGTCGGGTCCCAGATGAATGCCACCTGCCGGTCGACCGCTGTCACCACGCGGCCATCGTCGGGAGCGAACTCCGCGCTCCGCACCCAGCTCGGATGATTCACGGTGTGGATGAGTTCGCCACTCTCCGCATTCCAGATGCGCGCAGTCTGATCGAATCCCCCTGATACGACGCGGCGGCCCGCGTGGTCGAATGCCGCGCTCTCGACCCGGTCGGTGTGGCCCTTGAGGAGGAGAATCTCCTTGCCTGTTTCAGTGTCCCAAATGTGAATCGTGCCGTCGCCGCACGCCGTGACCACGCGTTTCCCGAGCGGATCGAACCGTGCGCTCAGGACCGCCGCGGTGTGCTCCAGTTTGGCGATCTCGTGGCCGGTGCCAACGTCCCAGATGCGCGCGGTCTTGTCGAAGGAGGCGGTCACCGCGCGCTGGCCGTCCGGACTGAACGCCGCCCGATAGACCGATTCGGCGTGGCCCCTGAGCACGACAGGGCTCGCCGGGTCCGCGGCGTTCCAGATGCGGACCGTGTTGTCGTCGGAGCCGCTGACGACGCGTTCGCCGTTGGGCGAGAATTCGGCGACGCGAACCTCGGCGGTATGCCCCTTGAACTCGACGATCAGCGTGCCGCTCGCGGCATCCCAGACGCGGACTGCGTTGTCGTAGGCTCCGGTCACGACCCGACTGCCCTCGGCATTGAACGCCGCGCTCCGCATCCCCGCGCCTGCAGGGCCTTTCAGAACGAAGATCTCCCGCCCGCTGTCGGCGTCCCAGATGCGCGCGGTGCCGTCGGCCGAGCCTGTCACCACCCTTTTGTCCTCGGGGTCGAACCGCGCGCTCCACACCAGCGACTCATGGCCTTTCAGTACGACGAGCTCGTCGCCGCGCTCGGCGTCCCAGATGCGGCTGGTGTGATCGGTGCTCGCGGTGAGCACCCGTTTGCCGGTATGGTCGAACGTCGGGGCCACGACCCAGTCCGTATGTCCTTTCAGGACAGCAATGTCCTTGCCGTCGTTGGCGTCCCAGACGCGCGCCGTCTTGTCCCACGACGACGTCACCACACGCTGCCCCGAATCGCTGAAGGCGACGCCATAGACAACGTCGGTGTGTCCCTTCAGCGCGACGAGTTCGTTTCCGGTCTCGGCATCCCAGATGCGCGCGGTGCTGTCGAAGGACGCTGTCGCCAGCCGCTTGCCTTTGCGGTCGAAGGCGACGACTTCCACCGATTGGTCGTGACCTTTCAGGATCAGCTCGCGACCGCTTGCGAAGTCCCAGATGCGGGCGGTGGCGTCCGAAGGCGCAAGCGCGACGCGCTTGCCGTCCGGCGCGAACACCGCGCTGGTAATCTTGCCGGCGTCCGGCTTGTATGCGGCGATCTCGGCGCCGCTTTCGGCATCCCAGATGCGCGCCGTGCCGTCGTCGGACGCGGTCAGGATGCGTGTGGCGTCGGGACTGTAAGCCGCGACAGTGATCCGCCTCGAGTGCCCGGTGAGCAGGCGATGCAGCCTCATTGATTGCGCGCCGCCTGCGAGCTTGCCTTCGAGCTCGGTCGAGAACGGCGTCAGCCACGGCAGTCGGCCGCGCACCGGATAGGCCTGCAGCGCATAGCGAAGCGCGCGGTCGAAGTGCTGGTCGTTCATCGCCTGCGCGGCGAGACTGGTGAACACCGCGACCTCGCGCCGCGACACGTCGTAGGCCTGCCAGGTGAGATAGCCGATCATGCCCAGCACCAGCACGGTGACGCCCCAGAGGAGCCGCCCCGCGCGCCGCTGATGGCGCGCGGTCGCCGCCTGCGCGAGTCGCATCTCTTCGATCTGTGCGCGCTCCTTGCCGAGCCGCGCGCTCTCCGCCTCGTCGCTCGCCAGCAGGAAGGCGCGCTGTGCCTCGGTGATCTCCGGCGCCCCTACCTTGCGCTTGGCCGCCCATGCTTTCGCGGCATCGAGATCGTCGCCGCGCAGCAGCAGCGACTCCGGCCGGTCGCGCGCGGTCCAGCGCGCGGCCAGTTCGCCGAGCCGCGTGTGCTCGCGAATCCAGTCGAGGTCGAGGCGCAGCGCCTCGGCGAGCTCGGCGAGCGGCCGCGCGAAGCCGCGACCGGAGTCGAACCGCACGAATTGCAGCCGGCGCAGCGGCTCGGGAATGTCGGCCTCGGCGACCGGCTTGTGGATGACCGGTAAGAGCCGTTTCGACAGCGCCAGCGTCCGCTCGACCTCCCAGACGCAACGCTCGGACTTGGCCGCCTCGGGGGAGACCACGAACACCACCGTGTCGGACTGCTCGATCAAGCCGCTGAGCCGCGCCTCCCAATCCTCGCCTGCGGCGATGTCATGGCGGTCGAGAAACGGGGCGAAGCCTCCATATTCCAGGCCCGCGACCATCTCGTCGGCGAAATCGGCCGAGTCGCGGCGCGAGTAGGAAATGAAGACTTTCAGCTTTTCGCCGGCGGAGGGTTCGGACATGGCGCGGGCGCTTCAGCATGCAAAAGCGGCCAGACTACGCCATTGCGATGACCCGGCCGCAAGGGTGGCTTTGGAGCTGCTGTGGAGGAGTTGCTGGGTATAAGCATGCAAAAGCCAATATTACGCTGGCCCCAGTTGTTTGCTTGGGCGCGGGGGTTCGCCCGTCGTTCCTCTCTTTTGCCTCCCCTCGCACGAGGGGAGTGACGCGCCGAGATGACGCGTTGTCCGAATTACGCCGGACGGCCCGGACGATCATCCCGGGCGGACCCGGATCGCCGGGTCCTGGCGCATCAGCGGATGCGCCGCGCCAACTCGGCGCGCCACGCGGCATCTTCCGCTTTCGCGTTCACGGCCAGTCGGACCGGCCCGCGGTCTTTGTGCCGCGGGGAGGTTTCCCGAGTGCCGCCCGGGGAGGCGGCTTACGTTGAGCCGCCCTCGCGGGTGCCGCATCCCGCCCCGCTTTCACGACGCCTCATGAGAGCGCCCCTCAGCGGACGAGACATTTATGACCTAAGGTGAAATTAACCTGACGTCAATGGTGCGGTGGCGATATGAACAATTTTTCCGAATTCTGGAGCCAGAGCAATGCCGCAGGGGCGCAAATGAGCGCAGAAGAAGTTCGTGGGGGTTTTCCGATCGACAGATCGGCCCTGCATTTCTGTCCGCTCAATGCGGGCTACGCCTCTCGCTACGATGGCTAGGCGGTCAGTCGTTCACCATCGAGGAGTCGTGCCGAAGCATGAAGCGCACGGTCGGGTCGGGGTCCCGCCCCATGCATCGGCCCCGTAGGTAGTAAGCGCAAGGGGCGAGCTGGGCACCGGATACAATCCGATCCGGCCGCTGCTGCCGGCTGGCGGGCCGCTGACGCGCAAGCGCGAAGGCGCGGCTCGCGTCGGGCGTTGAAGGGGTCAGCGCGTTGCCGGTCACCGGCGGCTGCGGCCAGGCCGATTGTGCGACGGCATGACCGGCAGGGGTCAGCGCTGCGGACGCAGCGATCACGAAAGCGAACAGAATGCCACGTCGGTCCATGGTGTTCTCCTTTGACGATTCATGAACAACGCATCTGTTGGCGGCTAGTTCGTCGCCGGGACGGAATAGCAGCGACATCCGGGGTTTTCTCGTCGGCCGATCGGCCCGCATTTCGCTCCGCTCAATGCGGGCTACGCCTCTCGCCGCGATGACTACACCAAACTATAGCAGATCGCAGGTGCCTTGCCATGCGAAGCAAGGGGCCGACGTTGATCAGCCTGAGCACGGACGTCAGCCGAACCGGCCGGACAGGAAATCGCGCGCGAGCTCGGTCTGCGGCGCCTCGAAAATTCGATCCGTGGGCCCGGCCTCGACCACGCGGCCGTCGATCACGATCAGCGCGTGATCGCTGATCCGCCGCGCCTGGCCGAGATTGTGGGTCACGACGACGACCGGGTATTCGTTACGCAGGTCGGCGATGTGGTCCTCGATCCGCCGCGTGGCCTGCGGGTCGAGGGCGGAGCAGGGCTCGTCCATCAGGATCGCCTGCGGCCGATTGGCGAGCGTGCGCGCGAGGCAGAGCCGCTGTTGCTGGCCGCCTGAGAGGCGCGTCGCGCGCTCGTGCAGGCGGTCCTTCACCTCGTCCCACAGCCCGACCTTCTCGAGGAAGAGCCGGGCATGCGCGGCGCGCTCAGCGCGCGTGCACACGCCGTGAAAGGACGCGCCGAACAGCACGTTCTCGAGGATCGACATCGGGAACGGCACCGGCTGCTGATGGATGATGCCGAGGCTGCGCCGGACCGCGCGCGGATCGCCGGCGGGCGCATAGAGGTCGGCGCCACGAAAGCGCACCTGCCCCGACACGATCGCCGCGCCCGGCGTCAGCTCGAGCGTGCGATTGAGCGCCTTGATCAACGTCGTCTTGCCGCCGCCCGACGGCCCCATGATCGCGGTCACCCGCCGCTCCGGAATCTGGCAGGAGATGCCGTGCAGCACCGACTTGCCGCCATAGCGTGCCACCAGTGCGTCGATCTCGAACGCCGCAGGTCCGCTGGCCGCCGCGCTTTCGACCGGGGCAGCTTCGCGATGCAGCGGCAGCACGGGCATCAGGCGTCTCCTTCGGTCGCCGCTAGACCGAGATGCCTTTTCTTCGAATCGGCATCCCGCTCTAGCTTATTGGTGGTGGCGCATGATCTTTTCCGAAAACCGGTATCCACTTTTCGGGATCATGCGCTAGCCGTCACCGCGCGAGCCGGCGTTTGATCAGCGCCGCGCAGCCATTGGCAAGCAGCAGCCCGACGATGAGCACCAGTGCGGTGGCGTAGGCCTGCGTAAGATCGGCGCCTTCGCTCACGATGTAATAGAGATGCGTGGGCAGCGTCATGACCGGGGCGCCGAGCGTCGGCGCGCCGCGCGCGAAGGCGACCGACGCCGTGAACAGGACCGGCGCGGCGGAGCCGGCGGCGTGGCCGCCCGCGAGCACGGTCGCCGCCATGATGCCGGGCATCGCCTTGGGCAGGACGATGCGGCGGACGACGTTGAAGCGGCTGACGCCAAGCGACAGCCCGGCCTCGCGCAGCGAGGGCTCGACGCTGCGCATCGCCTCCTCGGCGCCGATCAGGATGATCGGCAGCATCATGAGGCCGAGCGTGAGGCCGCCGGCAACGAGCGATATCTTGAAGGCGAAGGCGACGACCAAGACGGCGAACCCGAACAGGCCGTAGACGATGGCCGGCACCGCCGCCAGACATTCGGCGCCGAAGCGAACGGCGCGCGGCCATCGCGACTCCGCCGGCGCGTATTCGACGAGGCCGATCGCGCCGGCAATGCCGAGCGGCAGCGCGACCGCGACGCCGATCGCGACCAGCGCCAGCGTGCCGGCGATCGCCGGCGCCACGCCGCCCGCCCGCGCGAGCGGAAAGCCCGCCGGCGCCTGCGTCAGGAACGCGATCGAAAGCCGCGGCGCGCCCTCGACCAGGAGAAAGCCGAGGATGCCGAGCGGCAGCGCGATGCCGAGGAGTCCGCAGGCCCAGGCCAGCAGCGTGAACGCGCAATCGCAGCCGCGCGCCGTCGCCGACAGCGGCGCGATCACGGTGCCAATCGGCGCGGCGTCCGTCGTGGCCGGGTACGCCTGCGTCGTGTCAATCGCCATGGCGAAGGAGCCGGGCTTTCAGCCGCCAGACCATCACGTTGATGGCGACGGAGATGAGGATCAGCACGAGGCCGGCGCCATAGAGCGCGTGGTACTTGCCGCTGCCGAGCCCGGCCTCCGGAAGCTCGGTGGCGATCAGCGCGGTCAGCGGCTGGCCGCGGTCGAGATACGAGGTCGGCAGCGCCGTCGAGTTGCCGGCGAGCAGCAGCACTGCGAGCGTCTCGCCGATCGCGCGGCCGAGCCCCAGGGCGACGGCGGCAAACAAACCGGGCAGCGCCGTCGGCAGCACGATGCGGCGCAGCACGTGCAGGCGCGTCACCCCGGTTGCGTGCGCCGATTCCTTGAGCAGGCGCGGCACGGCGGCGAAGGATTCGACCGACACGCCGGCGATGAACGGCAGCACCATCACGGCAAGGATCGCCCCGGCGACCAGCAGCGATTCCCCGGTCGCCATGCCGCCGTGGCGCTCGAACCAGGCGACCAGCGTGACGTAGCCGAAGAAGCCGTAGACGACGGAGGGAATGCCGGCTAGGAGCTCGAGGCAGGGCTGCAGGATGGTGCGCAGCCAGGACGGCGCAATGTCGGCAGCAAACAGGCCGATGCCGAAGCCGACCGGCACCGCGAGCGCCAGCGCGAGCGCGGTGACCATCCCGGTCGACACGATGGCATGCGCGAGCCCGAACCGCGGCGGCTCGGCGACCGGCGCCCAGTCGCCGCGCAGGATGCCGCCGGGCATCAGCGCCGTCCCGAGGGCCGGCAGCGCCTCGCGCAGGATTTCGAGCAGCAGCGCGGCAAGGATGAGGATCACCAGCGCCAGCACGGCGCGGCTGACGAACCGCGCCGCCCAGTCGCTGAAGCGGCCGCGCGGGTGCGTCGCCGAAAACGCTAGCGCGCTGGGCGCGGCCGTCGTCATGGCTTGCCGGCGGTACCGACGTCGCGCAGCGGGACGAAACCATGCGCCGCAACGGCGGCCTGTCCGTCGTTCAACATGTAGTCGACGAAGCGCTTGGCGAGGGGCGAGGGCGTGTAGCCCTTCACGATCAGCTGCAGTGGCCGCGCCAGCTTGTAGGTCCCGTTCACGATATTGGCGTGGGACGGCTCGGTCCCCTCGTAGGTGAAGATGACCAGCCGCTCCAGCTCCGCCGCCAGGCCGGCCGAGACATAGGAGAAGGCATTCGGGTTGGATTCAAGCTTCTTCAGCAACGCGCCCTGGCTCGGCATCTGCAGCGCATTCGGCGAGACCTGGAGCTTGCCCATGACCTCCTGCTGCAGGAGCTCGGCCACGCCCGAGCCCGGGTCACGCACCAGCAGCACGATCTCCTGCGCCGGCAGGCTCGCGTCGATATCGCGGTAGGTGCGGTACTGGCCGCTGAAGATCCGGCGCACATCCTCGCTGGTGAGGTTTCGCTTCACCTTGGCGAGCGGATTGTTGACCTGCACCGCGAAGGCGAGCGCGTCCTTGCCGACCAGGTCGGACCGGTACACGCCGAGTGCCGTCTTCTCATTGTCGTTGATGTCGCGCGACGACATGCCGACGTCGAGCGTGCCATTGGCGGCCGCCTTGATGCCGAAGCCCGAGCCGCCGCCGGTGACGTAGATGACCGGCTGCACGTCGGGCAACGCCGGGTCGGCGTCGCGCCAGCTCTTGAACCGATCCATGAAGGTGGCCGCCCCGTTGGCGACGGCGAACAAGAGGGTGGTGGAGCCGCCGACGCGCAGCGTACCGTCGGCGGCCCGCGCCGTCGTTGTGACCAGGAGCAGGGCGGCTGCGGCGGTGATGGTGGTGGCAAACCTCGAGCGCAGATCGAGCCTGAGCATGCGTCGTCCTCCTGAACGGTCGGGTGCCGGTCAGGCTAGGCGGCCAACGCGACAGTTTGATTAAAGCAGCAAATTCCTCACATTCGATCAGGCCGATACCGGACCTGCCAGTTCCGCGCCGGCGATGGCCTCGAGCGGATAGACCCAGCGCGCGAGATCGAGGTTGTGGCGGAAGTAGCCGGCCGGCGGCACGCCGCGCGCGTTGTGGATCACGATTGGAACGTCGAGCTCGTGCAGCGAGCCATGGGTGCGGAATTCCGCCGGCATGCGCTCCATTTCCACGTCGAGGTGGCCGAACACGGTGTCCTTGTCGCCGAGCACGACCAGGTCGCCGATGCGTTCGGGAAGAAGATGCAGCGCCTGCGCGGCCTCGGCGCGGCTGAGCACCTGCTCGACGCCGTCGAGCCCGCGTAATACGGTTGCCACGCGCGGCGCGTCGGCGAGCGCATTGAGATGCACCCAGGCGGTGCCGCCCAGGCCGTTGTGGTGGCGCAGGTACTTGTCGCGCTCGGCCGAGATCGCCAGGCGCACCGGGGCGCCGCGCGCGGCCAGCGCCTTGTTGAGGTCCCAGCTGCGCGACTTGTAGTTCATGCCGTGGTCGGCGCTCACCAGAAAGGCGGCGTCGGGCGCCGCGGCTTCGGCCTCGGCGAGCAGCGCGTCGAGGGTCGCCAGATGCGTCTTCGATTCCTCGGCCGCGGGCGCCCACATGTGCATGGGATAGTCGGTGGTGTGGACATAGAGCACGCCGATCTGCGGCTCATTCTTCAGCACCTCGATCGCCGCCCGCATCAGCCAGTAGTTGATCTCGCGCGAGTAGATCGGCGGCGCCGCGCCGAGCCGCTCGACCCATTCGGGCGACGGCGCCTCTGCCGCCAGCAGGATCTCGGCGCCGCGGCCGAGCAGCGTCGTCGTCTTCTTTTTGCTGGTGAGCAGGGCCGAACGCACGCCATGGCGGCCCGCGCGCTCGAACAGGGTCGGCGCCAGCAGGAGATCGGCGCTCTCCATATACTCCTCGGCGCCGGTCCTCTCGTCGAGGAAGGAGTTGCCGATGATGCCGTGCGTTGCGGGCCAGGCGCCGCAGCAGATCGAGGTATTGTTGGCGTTGGTGACGCTTGGCATCACCGCCTTGGCGTCGGCGTAGACGCCGCCGGCGGCCCAGCGCTTCAAGGTCGGCATCGGGCTTGCGGCGTAGTAATCGGTGCCGAGCCCATCGCACATCAGGATGACGGTGCGTTGCTCGGGTTTGTCTGTGCTCGCCAATGACGCCACGTGTCCCTCCGACCTCTCGTGAATTGTCCTTGATACGGACGTGCAGCCTTCTATACCTGACCGGCGGGGATGAAGCCATCATGCCCATTCGCATCGGCACGTCGGAGCGGGACGGCACTTTTTATAGCCAGGGCATGGCGCTCAAGGCGGTATGGGAGAAGACCACCTCGCTCAAGGGCATCGAAGTGCTGGCATCGAACTCGGCCAGCATCGAGAATGCCAACCGCCTGCATGCGGGCGAGATCGAGTTCGGCTTCATGGCCTCGAACTGGATCGGTCGTGCCAAGAACGGCGAGCCGCCATTCGCTCAGCCGATCGACATCCGCATGGTCGCGCCGATGAACGCCGGGCCGCTGTTCTTCGTCACGCGCGCCGACAGCGGCATCCGCACCGTCGCCGACCTGCGCGGCAAGCGGGTCGTGGTCGGCATGAAGACGAGCGGCATGGTGCAGCACGCGCACAACATCTTTCCGGTGCTCGGCATGAGCTTTGCGGACTTCACGCCGGTCTATCTCGATTTCGCGGCCGGCGCGGATGCGCTCGCCGCCGGCGAAGCCGATGCTCAGTTCCAGTGCCCGATCCCCAACAAGGTGATGACCGAGCTTGCCGAGCGGATCGACGTGCGGGTGCTGTCCTATCCGGGCGACGCGCTCGATCGGTTGATGCGGGCGGTGTTGTTCTATCGGCCGGTCATGATGCGCAAGGGCGCGATCCGCGGTCTTGCGGAGGACGTGGCGCAGCCGGCGGTAGTGAACATCCTCGCCACCCATGCGCGCGTGGCGGAGGCGACGGTTGCCGAGGCCGTTGGTGCGATCATTGCGGGCGCGGGCGAGCTCGGCCGGCTCAACCCCCTGTTCGCGGGCCTTGCGGACCTGTTCGAGCCGCTGCGCCACGAGGGCCCGCCGGCGCTCGAGTTCGGCGGCGTCGCGCTCCATTCCGGGGCGCTGCGCGCCTACCGCGAGGCGGGATTGCTGCCGCGCGGGGGAGGGGAGTAGAGTCGCGCGACCCGTGAACAAGATCGCGAAGGAGACGCCGATGGCCTACACGCTCGACAATTTCTGCGCCGACAGCCACGCCATCCTCAAGGCGAAGCCGCTCGCGGAGGCGCTTCCGCAAATGGCCGAGCGCCTGAGCAAGCTCCTCAACAATCCGCAATTCGTGACCGAGACCTTCAACGACGACCTGCCGCCCGGCAAGCGCGTGCTGCACCACGACCCCGAGCTCGACTTCTACGTGCTGGCGCATGTGCAGGAGGGCGGCAAGGTCGGCAAGCCGCACAGCCACGGCGCGTCGTGGGCGATCTACGGCAACGCCAAGAACGTGACCGACATGACCGAATGGCGGCGCGTCAACGCCGAGGGCGAGGACCACTACGAGCTGGTGGCGTCGAGCAAGTACGGCCTCGGCCCGGGGCAGACCCGCGCCTATGGCCCGAACGCGATCCACTCGACCGCTCACAAGGAGAAGGCCTGGGTAATCCGCGTCACCGGCACCGACCTCGACAAGCTGCCGCGCTACCACTTCCGCAAGCAGGACAAGATTTTGGAGACGGTGTAGCGGCTCTTCTCTCTGCGCATTGTGGTGCCGGATGAAATGCCCTCTCCCGCAGCAAGGGGAGAGGGCTTTATAGCGACGTTCACGCTCGCAGCTATTTTTCCCGACGCCCGCGGCTACTTCTCGCCCGAGATCGCGTTGTAGCGCGCGATCACCTCCTTCGGCGTCGCCGCCATGCGGGCGACGAGCTTGAGGATTTGGTCGGCGTCGATCGGGCTCATGTCGATGCCCAGCCTGGCGGCCTCCTCCAGCACGCCCTTGTCGCGGCACATCGCCATGAAGGCGTCCTGCAGCGCCTTGGCGCGGTCGGCCGGCACGCCAGGCGGCGCGACGAACGGCAATGACATAAAGAACGGGATCTCGGCGAACTCGATCAGCGCGAGCGTATCGCGGTCGCTGGTGAGCTCGCGCCCGGTCGGCACGTCGGGGAATTCGGCGTGCCGGCTCGTGCGTCCGAACTGCACCAGCGCCCGGAACGCGCGCTTCTCCCACAGGTCGCGCTGGCCGGTCTTCACCGACGAGATGCCGACGAGCTGCCCGTCGATCTCCTTGCGCTGCATCGCCAGGAAGATCGGCGCCGCGCCGGTATAGCCACGCACCACGCTGACGTTGAGGTGCAGCGCCTCCCTGGCGATGATGCCGAAGATCAGGTTGGACGAGGCGGCGTTGTTGGCGCCGAGCGTGACCTTGTGCGGGCCGCCCTGGCGGATGTCGTCGACGCTTTTCGCCGGATGATCGGCATTGATCAGCATCAGGTAGGCGTCGTCGGCATAGGACGACATGCTGCCGAGCCAGGTGAGCTTCGCCGGATCGAACTGCGCCTGCGCATAGCCCTGGACCGCGAGCTGCGGGGTGGCGCGCTCGAGCTTGGCGATCACGCTGCCGTCCTTCTCGGACGCGTTGTAGATGCGGTTGGCGGTGACGAGGCCGCCGCCGCCCGGCGTGTACTGCACATTGACCAGCGGGTTCCCCGGGATGAAGTGGCTCAAATGCTTGGCCGCGAAGCGCGCCGAGATGTCGTTGATGCCGCCGGGTGAGGTGCCGACCAGCACGGTGATGGTCCTGCCCTTGTAGAACTGCTCGACCGTTTGCGCGCTGGCCGGGTCGATCGCGATCAGGCCCGTGCAAAGAGCCAGCGCAGCGTGGCGTGCAATGTTGGATCTCATCGAGTGTTTCTCCAATTCTTGCTTCGTGCTCTTGTAGCCCGATGGAGCGAAGCGCAATCCGGGAACAGCCGAGCCGCGGATACGATGCCCCGGATTACGCCATAGCGCGTCGAAGACGCGCGTAGACGCGCTTTAGGCTCCATCCGGGCTACCATTACGGCAGCTCCGGTAGCTCACGCAGCATAGAGCCGAAGCCCTGGCGCGGCTCCCGGACATTCAGTCGCTTCTGGAATTCCCACACCCGCGCGGTGACCGGGTGCACCACCGGCACCTGCAGATCCCGTTCGAGCAGCTCGATGATGGGGAGCGTGCGCCAGCCCGAGCCCAGCATGTAGATCGCGTCGGCGCCCTTGCTCTTGAGATAGCTCTTCTTGATGTGGGCGTAGATCTGCTCGCCCGAGAGCTCCTGCACCTTGTTGAACGGCACGTCGATGCCGGCCATGCCGCGCACCTCGAAGCCGGCGTCGGTGAAATATTGCGCGAAGATCGCGTTGAGCTTGTCTCCGAAATAGGTCGCGCCGACGAAGGTCTTGGCCTTGATCGCCTGGAGCGCGCGCACGTGGTTCTGCGCCACGCTCATGATCGGGGTTTTGTATTTTGCTTGCCAGTCAGCGACGATCTTCGCCTCCCCCTTGAAGCCATGCACCATGAAGGGCGGCGCCCCGTTGGGATGGATGAGGTCGCAGTTCTGCTCGGCCAAGACCGCGATCAGCGCCTCGTAGTGCGGCATCATCGTTTCGAACTCGTCCGCGGTGCCGCGGCTGATGTTGAGGAACAGCGGAATGAGGCCGATGCCCTCGGGCAGCAGCCGGCAAACTTCCTCGGTCATGCCCGGCCGCATGGTCGGATTGATCATGCCGACGACGCCGCGCCAGCTTGAAAATGACATTCGATATTCCTCCGCTTTCTCGCGATGTCGTCCCCGCGCAGGCGGGGACCCATAATCACCGCTGCTTCGTGCTGTCGCGGTCGAGCCGCACGCTCCGTCACCTCGCCCCGCTTGCGGGGAAAGGTCGACCGCCTGAGCGAAGCGGAGGCGGTCGGGTGAGGGGGACGCTCCAAAACCCCAGCCTGTTGAGGCTCCCCCTCACCCGCTCGCTTCGCTCGCGACCTCTCCCCGCAGGCGGGGAGAGGTGACGGAGTTTGGCGGACTGTTGTCGCATCACTTGCCATAGTCCCGTTTGGCCCCGTTCGCCGTCACATAGCCTTCGGCAATATCGTGGGCAACGGTGTCGTCGTCGCGCCGCGCCGGATCGCCATAGCCGCCGCCGCCCGCGCTCTGCAGGAGGAAGCGCTCGCCCGCGCGCATCTCGACGCGGGCGGAGGCCGGCGTCTCGTATTCCTCACGTGCGCCGGGCCGCACTACGAAGCGGGCGCGCTGGCCATCCTTGCCCCCGGCGACGCCTTTGGGCGGGAAGCGGGTCTTGTTGAAGCGGCGGATCACGGTCGCATTCTCGAGCAGCTCGTATTCGCGCCGCATGGCGAGCCCGCCGCGCCACCGTCCGGCGCCCGCGGAATCGGGGACGAGATCGAAGCGGGTGATGCGGCAGGGAAACTCGGATTCGAGAATCTCGATCGGCGTGGTGTGCAGGTTGCTGAGATGCGTCGCGGTTCCGGTCTCGCCGTCGCGGCCCATGCCGCCGCCATACGCGGAACCGGCGATCTCGTATTGCATGTTGGTTTGCCCCGGCCGCGGCCTGCTCCAGGCGATCGAGAGCGCGCTCGAGGCGCCGGAATGGGCGATGGCGCGGCCCGGGTTGAACGTCGCGAGGGCCTCGAGGATCACGTCGACCAGCAGCAGGTTGACCATCTGATAGCTCGAGACCGGGGCCGGGGGCTCGGCATTGGTGATGGTGCGCGGCGCGAACGTGAGCCGCACCACGTCGCGCATGCCGTCGTTGAAATTGAGGTTGGGACCGAGGCTGCCGATCAGCGCGTAGAACACGCAGGCCTCGACCATCGAGGGCCGCAGGTTGACCGGGCCCTTGGCCTGCGGGTCGCTGCCGGAGAAATCGAAGTGCGCAAGCCCATCCTTGATCGCGATCGTGACCGCGAGCTTGATCGGCTTGTCGACCACGACGCCGTCGCTGTCGAGGAAGCCCTCGGCCGCGGCGGTGCCGGCCGGCAGCTTGGCGATCGCGGCGGCGAGCTCATCGGCGGCGCCCCTGAGGATCGCCGCGAAGGCGTCGGTCACGGTTGAGGCGCCGAAGCGCCCGCACAGGTCTTTGACCCGGGCGGTGCCCATCTGCGTCACCGCGATCTGGGCGTGGATGTCGCCGCGCATGAGGTCGGGCTGGCGGCTGTTGGTGAGGATGATGCGCTCGATGTCGGGCACACGCTGGCCGCCCTGCCAGATCTTCACCGGTGGAAGCAGAAGGCCCTCGTGATACATCTCGGTGGCGTTGGCCGAGGTCGAGCCCGGCACCGTACCGCCGACGTCGGCCTTGTGCGCGATCGAGCCTGCGAACGCGACGATCCTGCCGTCGGCGAACACCGGCGCCACGAATGCCATGTCAGAGACGTGCGGCAGGCCGCCTTCGTACGGGTGGTTGGAGGCGAACACGTCGCCTTCGTGGATCGCGCCCGATGCACCGTAGACCTTGAGGATGCGGCCGACGAGATGGCGATAGACCGGCGCGTGGAAGAACATCGGCGGCGACACGATCAGACGGCCGTCGCGGTCGAGGATCACGCAGGAGAAGTCGCGCGACTCGCGGATGATGGTGGAATAGCCCGAGCGATAGAAATGGTAGTGCATCTCATCGACCAGGCTGGCGATCTTGTTGCGCAGGATCTGGATGGTGATGGCGTCCATGGTCTCTCACCTGTCCTCCGATGAGTTGGACGCTGATAGAGCCGCGCACTCGGTCTGCTCCCTCCCCCATGCGAACCCCGGCTCGCCGGGGTTCGCCCCCGTATTCATTGGTCGAAGTCGGGTAGACCCGACTTCGACTGGGGGAGGGGTGGGGAGGGGGGTAGCCTCGAGTCCGGTCCTCGTTCGACCCCCCTCCCTGTCCCTCCCCCGCAAGGGGGGAGGGGACGCTGTGGCCCGAGCCTTCGCATTCGCGAGTCCGGCGTGTGCGGGAACGTTCGTCACGCGCTGCGCTCCAAGATCAAATTACGGTAGCCGTCGACGCGGCCGGTCCAGCCGGTGGGGATGACGGTGGTGGCGTCGAACTGCTCGACGATGGCGGGGCCGGTCACGGTCATGCCGACGGCGAGCTTGTCGCGTTCGTAGAGTGTCGCCTCGGTCGAATCCTTGGCGCCGAAATGGATGCGGCGTGTGCCCTTCACAGCGTCAGCGGGGGAGGGTGGCGCTTTTGGCGGCGGCTCCGCCCTTGGCTCGTATTTCGGCACCGTGACGCGCACGCGCACACGATAGCTGACCACTTCGACCGGGCGCTCCTTGGCGGCGTGGCCGTGGATGTGGGCGTGGCGTTCGTCGAAGCGCTCCCGCGCGGCTTTAAGCGAGGCGGCGCTCAGCCGATCGGTGAACAGGCCGTCGAGCGGCGTGCGCAGCTCGTAGCCCTGCCCGGTGTAGCGCAGGTCGAGCTCGCGCACGAAACGCGCCGCCGCGGCGTCCATGCCTTCGGCCTGCAGCTCCTCGCGCGCCTTCGCTTCGAGCTGGCGAAAGATGTCCTCGGCATGGTGCGCCGTCACGTTGTCGAGCGGGCGCAGCTCGGAGCGGATGTAGTCGTGCACCACGTCGGTGCAGAGGAGGCCAAGCGCCGAGAATGCGCCCGGCCGCGGCGGCACCAGGATGCGCCGCATGCCGAGCTCGGCGGCGACGGCGGCGGCATGCACCGCGCCGGCGCCGCCGAACGGGAGCAGCGTGAAAGTGGA
>Ga0066903_100000434_pt1 | contig 25938 bp, 22 predicted proteins | sample PanSoiMetaGPlot1_FD_67491 | JGI IMG/M metagenome (GOLD analysis project Ga0066903, IMG submission 67491) | Tropical forest soil microbial communities from Panama analyzed to predict greenhouse gas emissions - Panama Soil - Plot 1 (version 2) | ecosystem: Environmental > Terrestrial > Soil >... | reverse complement strand
CGAGCGCCTGCGCGGATGCAATGTGCGCAACATGAATCCGGAGAAAGCGGAAGCACTCAGTCCGGAGCTGCAGAGTGCGCTTGAGCCCTTACTCGCGGAGATTGAGTCGTTGAGTGAGCGACTGCACAATGGCAACCGACTGGCCGACACAATTCCAGCCGAATTTCACTTGCTACCCGGCCACCCCTGTCGTTTAAGCGGCATGAAACGGCATTTGGCGCGTTACAAGCACACAACCACTTTGACTGTTTAAGCGAGACAGCCCTCAGGATTACTGACCGCTTGTCTTCGAAATCCTGATCTCTAACTCTGCAACGCGACGCTCAAGTTCGGCGCTTTCAAGAGCATTCAGAAAGGCGGTCCCGAGATAGGCCATCACGCTTGCGACTTTGGGCTCAACACGTCGAGCGCGCACTCTCACCATGGTCTCTGCCAGGAGGGTTTTCACGTCTTCGGCAGTCCGTGGTGCTGGAATTTGCTCGATTTCATCATCAGGACTCAGGTGCCGGTTCTTCACTCCCCCAATCCTGCCCAGTTGTGCGGCTCTCGACGGATCGCTGTGAAACGCACAAAGACCCGCGGCGACTGGTGTCGCCTTGCACGGCTTGCCTGCTTTCGTCTTTGACCGGCACTTCGCGTTCATGATTTTCTCCATGGGAATTCTTCTCCCACCAGGGTCGTTCCATCCTTCAGACGCAAGAGGATTCCGTGGGCATACTCTTCTTCCTCTGCAGGCCACAAATCCGGTGGGAACCCGGCCAGCCAAGCCTTTTGGTATTGCGCATTGGTCCGATTTGCAATGAACCATTCGCGCTTCCGCCGTTGAAATCGGGAAACATAAATCAAGATCGAGGGCCGGAAACGGTCGCCATGCAGCGGACACTTTAGTTTAGCGGCGATTTCTACTTCGACGGTCCAGTGAAAACAAGGCCGAGCGCCTTCTGGAAAGCAGATGCACTCCGGAGGATAGCTATCTTTGGATCTGGAGAATGATTCGATCCGCTCAACTCTCCTTAACAAAGCTCTAATCCGCATTCTCAAGTACCTCCGTGTCTAACTTGACGCGAGCTGGCAGCTTGTATTCGATGTCGAACGCAAGTTGTGGTAGCTCCATCGCGGGAAAGCAGATGCAGTCTAGCGAGAAACTTCGATTGTGCCTTCGCAATCACAACTAGCTCATTTCTGGTTAAGGCGCTGCGCATCGGCCTCTCTCCGGCGTACGGCTGCCCGTGTCGGTAGGTCATCGGCATCATGACCGACATATCGAGCAAGGCTATCGAAAGCACTGGCCAGCGGGTGGGTCTGATCAATATCGATTTGCCCTTCCCTGACCAATTCCTCAAGCCAGCTCATCAATAGCGCTTGTTCTTCTGCGGTGAACTGCATCAGAAACTCGAAGCTTTCCATGATTCCCTTAACCTCTGATCTTTCTGAGCTTTTCCTTGTGGTCATGAATTCTGTCCTCTCTTCGATGAATAAACTTGGCCTGAGCGGGACGATGTGAACGCCCCGCCCTTTGGTTTCGCTTAGGCTTTGGCGTGAACCCCGCCCGGCAAAGGCGGACACCCCGTATGGCTACCTTGATTAGTTGATTCCTGATTGCTTGATTGCGTGATTTCTGATTCCCGATTCCTGATTTGAGATTGTGGGGGTGTGGGGGAGTCATGGTGCTATTAACTCCACCAGGTCCACGATTCTTGAGTACACGTCGTAGTCCTCTTTGTCTTTACCTGCACTGTCCTTCACACAGTCCTCGACCTTTGCCCAGAAGCACTTTCCTATAAACACGTCATAGTTCATCGTCTGGTGCTTCCGTGGCGGTTCTCCATTCGCGAGTGTCCAATATCGATAGAATTTCGACTTTCGCCCGCCAACGGTGGGCCGTTCTCGATCGGTCCCGAGGTTCACGAAAAGGCTCACCGTGCCGGGTTCATCCATGAGATGGAACTCTATGCGCAGCGACCACCGACTGAAGGATCGAACCCACTCGGGGCCATGAATCAAGTGGGCGCGGACCATGCGACGGCCGCCGTCGATTCGCGGATAGGCGTCCTGTTCCCACGTGGGCGCCAGAACCACCGGGTCGCTGCGTCTCTTGGCGGCGTTACGCTTTGTGCGTGTAGGAGTAGGTTGTTCTATTCCCATCTCTGGCTCTTCGAGTCTCGAGGAGCTCGCGATTTACCGCCGTCTTTGATAACTTTCTGCAGTTCCGATTCGCGGATCATCGTGCGTCCGCCTACCTTCGTACGCCGCAATCTGCCCTGACTCAGCCATGCGTGAACCGTCCACTTGCTGATCCCGCCCAATCGCCTTGCCGCTTCCGCTACCGAAATTAGGTTTTCCATTCTGGACTATTTCCTTAGGAGGTCCTGTGCCAAGCTTGACAAAATGTAATCATGGCAGTACAAAATGCCATAATCAATGACACAGATCATGGCACACATTATAAAAATCCCTTTTTTGTTTGAATTCAGACTGAGCAGGCGTGCATGGGCTCCAGCTCGTGCACGGATTACCGGTTGGTGGAAGCGCGATGATGGAAACGTGGACAGCGATAATCTAGTCGCGGAAATCGAAGGTAATCCTGCGAAAAAAGAGTTGATCCAGTTTCCACTCCACGGCCTTCCGCGGAGAGAGCTTTTCGCCTGTACAGACATACCGCCCGACGAAAACTGCGACCATGAAATCGAACTTATCTGCTCGGGTTTTCAACCTCAACTGCTCTTGACTGAGACGAGCCGCTATTTAGTAGATTCTGAGTTCAAAAAGCTTCCCCCGGGCGATGCATGGCAGATGCGCGATGACTTCCTGCGGGTGGAGTCCAGTGTCGCAAGTGCCATCACGTTTCTGGAGGAGTGGGGACGCTGGAGTCCACGCCGATGGGTTGCACTTAAAGAAATCCTATCGATGCAGGCAGCAGTTCGCAAAGCCATGTCTTCGCCAGCTAAATGGTTCACGACGCCATTCTCCGCTCTGGGACCGTGGCGAAAGCGGCCAGAATATCCATTTTTTGTGTTGTCAACTGCCGAATGTAGCGCCGCAATTAGTATGACGGTCACAATCGATTTGCTCTTGCGGACACCGTTCAAATGCTGTGCGCGATGGGACTGTGGTCACCCGTTCCCGATCAGATCAAAGCACAAGAGAAAATACTGTTCGCAATATTGCGGTCATCTGGAGTCGGTACGAAGAAGCCGGAAGGCCTAGTAGTGCAGATTGGCGTGTTCCGGCAAGGCAAACAAAGCATACAAGGAGACAACATGTCGATCTTTAAACGAGGTCGAATCTAAGGAGGAAGAAATGAGCGATGCCGATGGCGTCTATACGCGCAGAGACCGAGATGGGTACTGGATGCACTGGACGGACGCTCAAGGCCGTCGCCGCTGGCGCAAGCTGAACGTCAGCACTCTACAGCAAGCGCGGAAAGCACGTGCCGCTGAGCTTGTTCGAGTAGAACAAAGCCGAGTTCTGGGCTTCACCGCGCCCGGAGAAGAAACATTTGGTGATGTCGCAAAGCGGTTCCTTGCCCACCAGAAAGCACGACTCACTCCCAAGGCATACGACCGGGAAGCCGGGATAGTGAACGGGCACCTCGCGAAGGTCTTCAGTGTCGCGGTAGCTTCGATTCGTCGTGTAGACGTGCAGCGATACATCACGATGCGTGCAGGAGAGGCGTCGGCACACTCCGTTCAAAAGGAACTAAACATACTTAAGCACTTGTTACGCCTTGCTGTTGATGGGAAATCGTGCCGTTCAACGTCGCGCATGGAGTGAAATGCCCTCGGGTGCCGGCCGGCCGCGTTCGATACTTGCAGCCGGGAGAACTGCGCTCGGTTCTCGGCGCCTGTCCCGATTGGCTACGTCCGATTGTCGCATTAGCTGCGTGCACGGGGATGCGTCGGTCTGAGTTGCTCGGCTTACGCTGGCTAGATGTGGATTTGCCGCACGGTCGCGCGTTGCTGTCCCAAACGAAGAACGGTGATAGTCGGGTCGTGTATCTGAACGAAACAGCCAAAACGGCTATCCGGTCCCTGGCCTGCGATCGAGGTACCCTTTCAACTGATCTTCTCTTTCGAGGTATCACCGGAGAGCAGGTCAGTATGGCGTTTCGCAGAGCTTGCAAGGGGGTCGTGTCGGATTTTCGATTCCATGACCTCCGACACACTGCAGCAAGTTGGCTCCGAATGCAAGGAGCAGACATTCATACTGTAGCGCAATTGCTCGGCCACAAGGACCTGAGAATGGCCGCCCGGTATCAGCATCTCTCACCAATGTTTCTGGCAGACGCTGTGGCGCGATTAGATTCCGCCTATGGGACTCTTCGAATCGATGCCCTGGAAGCTCGCACCTTAACAGCAGATTAATTTCCACCCGTTCAATATGCATTTGGAGTCATGTAGTCAAACCTATGAAGCAATGATCGACAAACCGTCGATGGTCTGCCAATCGGTTTTCGAACGATAGTTAGCGGAAACCGATGGCCAAGGAGTGGATAGTCGCCAAAGTTCTGTTCACAGAAAAGCGACTACTGCGAGCGATGCGACCATCCCTGCGTGATGAACACAATCAGATTATCCCCCGTGCAACGCGCGACTTTGGATGTGGCAAGTGCCGGTTGTACTGGAGGAGCGAGTTTGCATTTTTCGGATTTGCCGTTACCCATGCGTTACCGAACAAGAAATTCTGTTCTAGTCAAAGTTCTCAAATCATTGAAAGGATTTGGCGTCCCCGACGGGATTTGAACCCGTGTTACCGCCGTGAAAGGGCGATGTCCTAGGCCGGGCTAGACGACGGGGACTACGATTACGATGGTGGGACTGACGCCGCAATCCATAGTAGCAGGGCAGTTTTTGCGGTGTCAAAGAACTGCCGGTGTAATGGACGTTTAAACAGGATTCTCTGTCTCCACTAACAGGATTCTCTGTCTCCACTTCCCCGTTGGCATCGGTATGGATCTCTCATACTCGTCTACCGCTGAGAAGTTCTGTGGCCTCACACGACGACCATGAGCCGCTGATTTGGTCGCCGACAGGAACAGGGCGCAGCACCACATCTGACGGTTGGGAAACAAAATCTCAGCCTTCGCAAAATCACCTGATGTCGGAAGTCGATTGAGAATTGTCTTCACACTTTTCATCGACTATTCACAAAAATTCGCAGCAAACCATACCACCGAACATCTTTCCGGCATAACCTATCGATAGGGGTGATTCATGAGCACTATCGAAGCGAATGTTCCCGTCGAAACTGTAGAACTCAGTCCTTACGCTCCGACCCGAACCAGCATTCAGGAAACGCCACTGACCACTGAGGAATTGCACCGTATCGACATCTATTGGCGAACCTGCAATTACCTGAGCCTCGGAATGATTTACCTGATGGAGAATCCACTCCTGAACGAACCGCTTCGCCCGGAGCACATCAAGAATCGATTGCTCGGTCACTGGGGATCTAGCCCAGGGCTGTCGTTCGTCTACGCTCACTTGAGTAGGCTGATCAAGAAACATGACCTCGACATGATCTTTCTCGCCGGCCCAGGACACGGCGCGCCGGGTGTGCTTGGTCCGACATACCTGGAAGGAACGTACTCCGAGATTTATCCAGAGAAAAGCCAGGATGTTGATGGACTACGCGAATTCTTCAGGCAGTTCTCCTTTCCAGGCGGAATTGGTAGTCACTGTACGCCCGAGACGCCAGGCTCGATCCACGAAGGCGGAGAGTTAGGGTACGCACTGTCGCACGCTTGCGGAGCTGCGTTTGACAATCCGGAACTGATCGTCGCAGCGGTAGTAGGTGATGGCGAATCCGAGACAGGGCCACTGGCCACGTCGTGGCATATCAACAAGTTCCTTAATCCGGCGCGAGATGGTGCTGTTCTGCCGATCTTGCACCTGAACGGCTACAAGATCGACAATCCGACACTGTTGGCGCGCATCTCGCGTGAAGAACTCGAGAAACTGTTGCAGGGCTACGGTTGGACTCCGTATTTCGTCGAGGGCTCCGAGATCGATTCAATGCACCAAGCGATGGCGGCGACAATTGAACATTGCGTTCGCGAAATCCAGCGTCACCGCCACGAGGCCCGTGAGAAGAATGTCACGACGCGGCCGCGCTGGCCGATGATCGTGCTGCGTTCCCCAAAGGGATGGACAGCACCGCGAGAAGTTGAGGGGCATTTCCTTGAGGGCTTCTGGCGGGCTCATCAGGTGCCTTTAGTCAACGTGAAAAAAGACCCGGAACAACTGAGGATCCTCGAGCAGTGGATGCATTCCATGCGGCCGGATCCGTTCTTCGACGCCGAAGGCAAGCTCGCACCACTTTTCAAAGAATTTGCTCCGACAGGTGAGAGAAGGATGAGCGCGAATCCGCACGCCAATGGAGGACGACTCAAGAAAGGTCTCCGTCTTTCGGGCTTTCGAAACTACGCGGCGAAAGTCGATAAACCAGGCAAAACCCAGGCCGACAACACCCGTCCGCTCGGCGTCTTTCTGGGTGACGTAATGAAAGAAAATTCGAATAATTTCCGCGTCTTCGGACCGGACGAAACGACTTCCAACCGGCTGGACGCGATTTACAAGGTCTCAAAGAAATTCTGGATCGAGGAGTTCTTCCCGGAGGATAGCGATGGCGGCAATCTCTCGACCGATGGCCGCGTGATGGAGATGCTCAGCGAACACACAATGGAAGGGATGCTCGAAGGATATCTTCTGTCGGGAAGGCACGGTTTCCTGTCCACCTATGAATCGTTCGTGCATGTCATCGATTCGATGTTCAACCAACATGCCAAGTGGCTCGAGATGAGTCGGCATCTCTCCTGGCGGCAGGCGATCGCGTCATTGAATCTGCTGATCACCTCGACCGTGTGGCGCCAGGACCACAACGGATTCACCCATCAGGATCCGGGTTTCCTCGATGTGGTTGTAAACAAGAGCGCGAATGTCACCCGCATCTACCTGCCTCCCGACGTGAACTGCCTGCTATCTGTGGCGGACCATTGTCTGCGCAGTCAGAACTACGTGAACGTGATCGTATGCGACAAGCAGAGCCATTTGCAGTATCTGACGATGGAGAAAGCGATTATTCATTGCACGAAGGGAATCGGCATATGGGATTGGGCTAGCAACGATGAGGCCGGTGAGCCTGACGTCGTGCTGGCTTCGGCGGGAGATATTCCTACGCAGGAGGCACTGGCAGCCATAGCGCTGTTGCGCGAAGAATTTCCGGATCTCAAGATTCGGTTCATCAACGTGGTCGATCTTTTCAAACTGCAGCCGAGCACCGAGCATCCCCATGGTCTATCGGACCACGACTTCGATTCCCTGTTCACGGTGGACAAGCCTGTCCTGTTTAATTTTCATGGCTATCCGCAGCTCATTCACAGGCTGGCCTACAGGCGGACGAACCACAACAACATTCATGTCCGCGGGTATAAGGAGAAAGGCAGCATCAACACGCCGCTTGAGTTGGCGATCGATAACAACATCGACCGTTTCAGCCTGGCAATGGACGCTGTGGATCGCGTGCCCAAACTGCAGAAAATTGGGGGCCACGCCAAGGAAAGATTCCTAAATCAACAAATCGAATGCCGAAACTACGCACACCAGTACGGCGTGGACGATCCAAAAGCAGCTGATTGGATATGGCCGTATTGAGTGCTGAGTGCCATACGTCGGACATTCTGCTGGCGAGAGCATTCAAATCAGCTTGCTAGCCTGAGGCTATCCACTCGCGCACTCCTGCTCCGGCGCCGCTGAGATTGGCGAGGCGCATCTCAGAATATTTGCGCGAGAGAAGCACGCCCGGCGCGCCAGCGCGGAGGGCGGCCAGTACTGCCCGCTTCACGCTCTGTGGCGTGCACTTGCTGTTGTTGGGTTCGGTGGGAATGTCAACGTCAATTCCAGGCCAAATCAGAGTGTGCGTGCCAGCTACTCCGTGAAGCGCGCGTTTTGTTTCGCGACAGACGTAATCATCCGAGAGTCCCGTCTGGGAGATCTGATCATAGCGACCCTCGTTGAATCCCATTACCGCATAGTTGAAATCGATGAGGCTCTGTTTCGAGAGGTCGGCGTAGAGCGTTACTCCGATGTTGTCGGCGTACATCGCCATGCGTTCGCCGCCGCAGTTGTTGTACATAACGATCTTGATGAAATCCGAATACTTCGAAAGCTCTTGCAGATCCTGCTCCGCGCGATAGATTGGGTTGAACGAGTTGTTGTGCCAGATGTGCCAACCGACTGGCACAGCGGCATTTGCGGATTTCACTGTTTTATAGATTGCAGCATAGGTCTCGCGGAGACTGTCGGTCCAGAGCGTCTCCCAGGCAGCGAGTTCCGGATAGCGCAGCAGAATGCGCCAAAATTGCACATAATAGCCATCCACGGGGCGTTTGCCGGAACGTGCCGCGCGAACAAATTTTTCCAGTTCCAGAAATCCCTGCCGCGCGCGCTCCACATTAATTCCTCGATCTTTCGCTTTGCGCTGACAGAACTCGCAGAAGCACGTAACGTTGCCAGGGTCGACAGGCGGTTGGTCGTGCGTGGCTCCCAAACTATCGGACAGAGCGCCTTGCCGCTCAGATCCCCACATTAGTCCATCGATTTCGTAGGAGCGCGTGTAGTCTTCCACGAGGCCGGTCAGGAAATTTCGGTAATCCGGATTGTTGACGCACAATGTTTCCGCGTTTCTCCCATATAGGTCGCGCTCTTGTAGTTTTGCGATGTTCGGCAGGTCACTGCGAAAGACGTCTTCCAGCCAGCAAATGACCTTCATCCCACGCTTCTTTGCGGCCGGCAGAACTTCGGCAAGGATATCGAGGTTGCCGTGATCCGGCGCACGCGTGTCCTTTAGGACGGTGTTTTTGTAGTACTGCAGATGAGGTGTCGCGAAGTTTCCGCCATGGAAGTTGAGATCGTATTCCTGCTTGCCATGATCGGGCAGGGGCTGACCTGGAATTTGTCTGCCCGCTATGCCCCGGCCGTAGGTGAAGACGGCAAGGAACAGGGTGTTGACCGAACCCCGTTCCTCAAGGATATCGAGAACTTTCTCGGTACCCTCGTCGACAAACGAAATCGCCCCGATCTGGATTCCAATCATTTTGGGCGGCGGAGCGGCGTGCGCTGGATTTGTGATGGCGAAAGCCGCCCCTGTGCCAGCAGCAATCTTCAGGAATTCGCGGCGATTCACATCAGACCCAAACATGGAATGCTCCTTTGGCACACGCAATATCTCTCATGAAGCGCGCCGTCGAGTGGTTACGATTTATTACTTATGCTTTTGTTTTATTTCGGCTCAGTCTATCATCGGTGCTGTCGGGAGCAGTTGAATTCTTCTCGTCTTCGGGAGAGACATGGATCGTCGACGGTTTCTGACGTCCGCCACCGCAACAGGAATCGCAGTTGGCTTGGGCAAAACGGCCGCCCATGCCTACATTCCCGAACACAACTGGGACAAGTTCGATTGGGGCTCAGGACCGCCGGTTCACGACCGCCTCTATCAGGGCCCGTTCCCGCAGTATGGTCCTGGAGCAGTGGTTCCCGACAGCGATGTGGCGATGGTCACCACGCCATCGAAGGAGATCGTCAGCAATTACGGCATGGGCATGACAGTATATGCGTCCGACGACACTGGACCGTTACGCGTTCCAGGCCAGACGACGGAACAAACACTTGAGGAATTGATTAGGCTGCCGTTCGCGCAGAAGATTTACATCCGCCCGAACTGGCGCGACGTGCAGAAGCAGCCCGGACGGCTCGACTTCCCCGAGTGGTGGAAAGTCACCTTCGATCTTGCTCGCCGTTATGACAAGCGCATCGGTTTCCGGGTGATGCTGGAAAATCCCGACTTCCCCGATCCTGGCATGCCGGACTTTCTCCTGAGCAAGGTTTCCTATGTAAAGCTGAAAGGTGAATGGAAGGGCAATCCGGCGGCAATGCGCTACCGCAAAGATCATCGCGTGCCCCGGTACGATCATCCAGCATATCAAGCAGCGTTCAGAGAGTTGAACGAATTACTGGCTACCGAACTCAACGGGCATCCGCAGGTCGAGTTCATGGACACGATGATGTACGGCTTCTGGGGCGAAGGTCACACATGGCCGTATGACGGGAATCCTTTTCCCAGCCAGCTGATTGCAGAACAGACCTGCTCCGCAATGTTCGAGATCCAACTCGAACACTGGACCAAAACTCCGCTGGCAACCAATACGCAGCCCGACTTCAGCAATGTCGGGAACTCCGACGTGCTCGATCGCACAATCCGCACCAACAACTGGCTGCGTACGGATACGATCTTCATCGAGAATACACAAATCGAAGCTTTGAGCTATCGACCTCCCTGGGTGGCTGCGATATGCGAGGTTGGCTTTACAACGGGCGATCCGAAAGAACTACGCATCGACGAAGACGGAATCACTTACAACGAGCAGATCATCTCGCATGCAACCGATGTAGGAGTGAACTATCTGTCGCTCTGGAGCTGGCACAATCAGTCTGCGGCAAGCATACTGAGCTACTACGACAAGTTCCCGGGACCGATCGACGAGATTGCCCGACGGATTGGGTACCGAATTCGGCCGTCATTCATCTGGACCTTCAACCGGGATAGCGTAACGGGGCTGGTGGTGGGGCTGGCCAATGACGGAATCTCGCCCGTTCCGGGAGTTCTACGATTAAGCATCGTAAGCGACGACAAGAAGATCAATGTATCGGGATGCGTCGACGCGGGATATCCGAAGCCGACCGGAGTTCATCAGGCGATGCTGATACTGCCAGAGGGGGCACAGTGGGAAGGGCTGCGGCTGAACGCTGAAATCGAGGTGAAAGGAGTCCGTTATCCGCTGCGGTGGGCGTGCCGGCAGAAAGTAAATGGCGATGGCTCGTTGACGCTACGTCGCAACTACAAGCCAGACCAGCCGCTGGTTTAGAGATGGAGAGTTACGGTTCCAGCGACGAGACGCGAGTCCAAGAGTCAGGATGGGTGCGACTGACCGAGAATAACCCGCACGGTATCGCGTGCAATGAGGAGCTCTTCGTCAGTGGGGATCGCATACGCCAGGAGCTTTGAATCGTCTGAAGAGATCAGGCCCTCACTGCCAACCGTCTTTTCATTTCTGCCCGAATCGATCTTAAGTCCTGCCCATTCCATTTCTGCGCAAATGCGAGCACGGACGTCGGGCGAATTTTCCCCGATGCCTCCGGTAAAAACGATCGCATCGGAGCCACCCATCGCGGCAAGGTAAGCCCCAATGTACTTCCGGGCGCGATAACAGAAGATTTCGATCGCGAGTCTCACGCGGCGATCATCGTGTTCTTTTAGTTCTGCCTGCAGTTCGCGCATGTCATTCGTGAGGCCCGAGATGCCGAGCAAGCCAGATTGCGTGTTCAGCAACGTGTCAACTTCAGGGGCCGATATCGCTTCCTTACGCGCGATCACCCCCACGACTGCAGGATCAATGTCTCCCGAGCGCGTGCCCATCACCAGGCCTTCCAATGGCGTCATGCCCATCGAAGTATCGACCGAGGCCCCAGCCTTAATCGCGGTAGCGGAACACCCATTGCCGAGATGAAGCGTGATGATGTTAGTCTGCTCGCGCGTCAGTCCGCGGATGGCACGGTAGCGGAATGCAACGTAGCGATGCGAGGTACCATGAAATCCGTAGCGGCGAACGCGGTATCGCCGATAAAGGTGGTACGGTACGGCATAAAGATAGGCCGGCGCAGGAATCGAATGATGAAAGGATGTATCGAACACCGCAACCTGGGGAAGATCTTTGCCGAGGATCTCGCGAACTGCCAGAATTCCCCTGACGTTGTTTGGATTGTGAAGAGGCGCAAGGTCGATGCAGTCTTCGATTCCTTTCAAAACGCGATCGTCGATCAATGCAGATTCCTTGAACGCTTCTCCTCCGTGGACGACACGGTGCCCGCAGGCGTGAATATCGCTGGTAGTCTTGATTTCCGGAATGCCTGACTTATCCGACACGATGTAGCGAATCAGGTAATCGATGGCCGCCTGCATGTCGCGCAGCGGAGCCGTCATGGTGTGGCCGGCTTCAGTCCGGTAGCGCAGATGGATAATCGCTTCGCCACCAATGCTTTCAATGTCGCCGCGGCAGATGCGATCGTCCTGGTATTGTTTGATTCGGTCGAGATCGGTGGCAATCACCTGAAATTTCAGGCTGGAGCTTCCGGCATTCAGAATCAGGACATTCAAGGCGCAACCTCGTCAGTTCACGCGTTGTACCAAGATAAGCTCTGCCATTCGCTGAGGGCAACCGAGGGACAACTCGGTTCAAGTGTTGCTGCCGCGTACGTTCCCTAGGTCCGACGTTAGAATACAAAGATGGCCGATTCCCTTTATCTGAGTTTGTGGTTTCCTAGTTTCGAAGAGCCAGAAATCTTGCCGCGCACCGTGGACGTTCTCGAACAACTACCCTTCTCCCCGCAGCGAACGGGCGTAACCTACGTTGCATTGCATCCTGTGTCTTGGAATGAGCCCACCATCCTGGAACGCCGATTCCAGCCGGGTGTAGCTCCGGAAGAAGCTGCGGGCATTGCCGCCGATCTGATTCACGACGACTATGCATATGTGTTCGAGGCCCATTGGGATTTGTGGTCGCCATTTGAAAACGGCGGCAAATGGATCCTTCAGCCATCATTAGTTCGCTTCATTGCGCAAGGTTCGGAGTTCGAAGAACGAGCAGCGGAATCAACGGGCAACATCCAGATTGATTTCGGTCTTGATACGCCGTTTCTGCATGAAGAGCTAGAGATGAGCGCGGAGACCGAGCAGCGCGTTCGGGACAATGTGCAGAAGCTTGTCGAGTTCACTGCGAAAGTGGAGAAGAATGCCGGAGCGACTGGGCGACTCTTGTGGTCAGAGTCGGAAGAAAATCTCGCGCAAAAGCTGATTGCGCGACTTCAAAAGACCAACTAGCTACAAACAAAGAGCCCAGCCCCGAAGGGCTGGGCCTTTCTGTCGAAGTTCAGTTTTTACTTGGTCCGGCCGCCTTCTACGCCCAGTTTCTCGCCTGCAGCAGCTTGCGCTGCAGCCAAACGAGCGGTCAAGACGCGAAATGGCGAGCAGGAAACGTAGTTTAATCCGGTCTGGTAGCAGAACTCGACCGACGACGGTTCGCCACCGTGCTCCCCACATATTCCGACCTTGAGGCCGGAGCGCGTCTTGCGCCCGCGTTCGGTGGCGAGTTGCACGAGCTGGCCGACGCCGTCGCGGTCCAGAACCGCGAATGGATCCTGCTTAATAATTCCCTCTTCGAGATACGTGGGCAGAATCTTGTTCACGTCGTCGCGCGAAAAACCCCAGGTCGTCTGCGTGAGGTCGTTGGTGCCGAAAGAGAAGAACTGTGCTTCCTTGGCAATCTCGTCGGCGACCAAGGCGGCGCGCGGCAACTCGATCATCGTGCCAACCAGATAGTCAACGTTGTGCTCCTTTTCAGCGAAGACTTCCTTGGCAACACGGTTCACGATGTCCGCCTGGTTCGCCATCTCTTTCAGGGTAGCGGTCAGCGGAATCATCACTTCGGGGAAGACCTTGACACCTTCCTTGGAAACGGCAACTGCCGCTTCAAAGATAGCGCGCGCCTGCATCTCGGTAATCTCAGGGTAGGTAATGCCGAGACGGCAACCACGATGACCGAGCATGGGGTTGAACTCATGCAACTCCTCGACCCGGCCCAGCAACTTTGGCATAAGGTTTTTCAAGTCCCCTACCGCCTTTGCGCCGTAGTCCTTGTATTTCGCGACTAGAGCCTTTTTTTGCTTGGCGTCGAGAGTACCGAATGTGGCGATGTCGACCATTAGTTCTTCGCGGCGCGGCAGGAACTCGTGCAATGGCGGATCGAGTGTGCGGATCGTGACCGGGAAGCCGTCCATCGCACGGAAGACGCCGATGAAATCATTGCGCTGCATCGGAAGCAACTTCTTTAAGGCAGCGCGCCGGTCCTTCTCTTCTTTAGCGAGGATCATCGCGCGCATGTGCGGAATTTTCTGCTCGCCGAAGAACATGTGTTCGGTGCGGCAGAGACCAATACCTTCCGCTCCGAACGCGCGCGCTTGAATAGCATCTCGTGGAATATCAGCGTTGGCACGCACTTTCATAGTACGGAACGGCTCCGCCCAGCCCATAAACTTCTGCAGTTCCGGGTCATCCGGAGACGGATCGAGCGTGTTCAGCTTGCCTTTGATCACCCGGCCAGTCGTGCCATCGAGGGAAATCCAGTCCCCCTCTTTGAAGACCTGACCTTTGACACGCATTTCGCCGGCTTTCTCGTCGACGTTGACGTCACCTGCGCCGGCAACGCAGCACTTGCCCATGCCGCGCGTGACCACTGCGGCGTGACTGGTCATTCCACCTCGAGAGGTGAGAATCCCTTTTGCGACTTCCATGCCATGAATGTCTTCGGGAGTCGTCTCACCGCGGACGAGGATGACCGGCGCTTTGCTGTTCTTCCGCACGGTCTCGACAGCGGCGTCGGCGGTGAACACGATCTGGCCTACGGCCGCGCCTGGGGATGCGGGCAATCCCTTAGCGAGCACTTCGATCTTCTGGCCCTTTTCATCGAGTCGCGGAACCAGGAAGTCATAAAGCTGGTTAGGCTCGACGCGGAAGATCGCTTCTTCCTTCTTGATGAGGCCTTCATCGACCATCTGCAATGCGACGCGAACAGCCGCAAGTCCCGTGCGCTTTCCATTGCGCGTCTGCAGCATGTACAGCTTGCCGTCCTGGATCGTGAATTCGAAGTCCTGCATATCGCGATAATGCTTTTCGAGCCGTGTGGCGATGTCACGCAGCTGGTTGTAGACGGAGGGCATGGCCTTCTCGAGCTCTAGGATCGGAACTGGAGTACGCACGCCCGACACGACGTCTTCGCCCTGCGCGTTCATCAGGTACTCACCGTAAAACTCTTTGGTGCCAGTCGCAGGATTGCGCGTGAAACCGACGCCGGTCCCGCTCGTGTCACCGAGGTTGCCGAATACCATAGCCTGAACGTTGACAGCCGTACCGAGATCGTCGGAGATGTTGTTGATGCGGCGATAGTGCTTAGCGCGCTCATTCTGCCACGAGCGAAAGACGGCATCGCGCGCCATGACCAGCTGATCGTGCGGATCCTGCGGGAAGTCGCGCTTGGCGTGCTTCTTCACGACCTTCTTGTATTCTTCTATTACCTCCTTCAGGGCTTTCGCATCCAGTTCGGTGTCGAGCTTCACTTTGCGTTGTTTCTTCTTGCCATCAAAAACCTCTTCGAACGCGGCTTTATCGATATCGAGCACAACATTGCCGAACATCTGGATCAGGCGGCGATAAGAGTCGTAGGCGAAGCGCGGGTTATTCGAGCGCTTTGCGAGGGCCTCGACACTCTGGTCATTGAGGCCGAGGTTGAGTATGGTGTCCATCATGCCTGGCATCGAGAACTTGGCGCCGGAACGCACGCTCACCAAGAGCGGATTGTCGTCCGTGCCCAGCTTCTGACCCTGCAGTTTTTCGAGGTTGGCTAGCGCTTCATCGGTCTGCCGATCGACTGCCTTGGAAACAGCGTTGTTGCGCATGTACTCGCGGCAGGCTTCGGTCTGAATAGTGAACCCAGGGGGAACAGGAAGGCCGGCGTTGGTCATCTCGGCGAGTCCGGCGCCTTTGCCGCCAAGGACGTCTTTCATCTTGCCGTTCCCGTCCGCCTTGCCACCGCCAAAGAAATACACATACTTCGTGCCGGCTGGTTTACTTTCTATGACTTCTGTTTCGGGCAGAGTTGTTGTCGCCATATGAGTCCTTTTCCTCTCTACTTCGTAGATTCCTTTCCTTCGGTAACTATCTCGGGCCACTCGCCTTCCAACTGCATATCCTCACTAAGCTCGGGATGACAACCATACAATACATGCCCCTCTCGGCTGTGACTCGCAATTCCACCACTTCGGACCTTTGTCATCACGAGCGCCCACATTACTGCTCACTGCTTCTCCAAACTGGTCTCGCGCGCGAGGGATCTGCAGCTTTATAGGTTCGCCCCAACCTTCAGCCAGGCCCTGCCATGTGGGATTGTCCGCCTTAATCAAAGCAATTCGTTTCGCACGCGTCCAGGCTTTGATCTGTTTCTCCCTAGCAATCGCGTTGTCAATGTACTTGAAAACTTCGTAGTACACGAGACGATTGATGTGATAACGCTTCGTGAATCCTTCGATCTGACCGGTCTTGTGTTCTAACGATCGGCGATAGATGTTGTCAGTCACACCCGTATAAAGGTTCAGCGATCTGCTCGCCATGATGTACACGTAATATCGGCGTGCATGTCTCACTGCAGATCCCTCGCTACGCTCGGGATGACAAACAATAAAGGGTATGTGTGATTTCAACCCTTTCCTTCGGTAACGATCTCGGAGAAGTCCGCGATCGTGGAGAACTGGCGAACCAACGCCTGCAGGAGCGCCAGTCGGTTGGCTCGCAAACTTTCGTCCTCAACCATCACCATGACCTTGTCAAAAAACTTGTCGACCGCGGGACGAAGCCCGGCGATCTCGAGAAGGGCCTTGTCGTAGTTATGTTCGGCACGCAGCTCCTCGACTCTCGCCGCAACTTGCGGCACCACCGCGGCGAGTTCCTTTTCTGCTTCTTCCCAAAGCTCTTCCGGGCGCAGTTGATCCGCGACACGCCGGTTGTTTTCTTCTGCCTGCTTGAGGATGTTCTTGCTGCGCTTAAAAGCCACCGAGATCGATTCGAAATCGGCGGAGCCGCGCACCCGGCTGAGAGCTTGAGCGCGGGCCAGAGCGTTTATCACATCATCGGCATCGGCCGCGAGCACTGCATTCACCACGTCGTAGGCAAATCCATGCGCATCGCGCAAAAAGAATTCAAGCCTCTCCCGGAAGAATGTCTGGACCGACTCCGCGTAGACGGTGTTCGAGAACTTCGTTTCTGCATCGGAGCCGCGGTATCGCGCCCTCGCATCGTGCATTATCTCCGACAGGCGGAACGGCAGTTTGTGTTCAGCTATGGTCTTGACGATTCCATTAGCCTGACGGCGTAGAGCGAATGGATCTTTCGATCCGCTGGGGATCAGACCCAAGGCAAACATGCCGGCGATGGAATCGGCCTTATCGGCAATCGATAGCACGGCGCCCTCGATTGTGCGCGAAACTTCATCTTCCATCGATTCCGGCTTGTAGTGGTCGTAAATAGCCTTGGCAATTTCGCCCTGCACCTCCGGCTTCAAATCGCCATCGAGGTGTTGAACGCGGACGTAGAGGCCGCCGACAATGCCCTGCAGTTCGGTAAACTCTTTCACCAGTTCGGTTGTGAGGTCGGTTTTGGCAAGGCAAGCGGCCTTGTGCACAACTCCCGGCCGAATTGCCATTCCGTTCTGTTTGACGATCTCCGAAAGCCAGCTCGCCAGGCGCTGCATGCGGATCGTCTTTTCGTAGTAGCTTCCGAGATCTTTCTGGAACGTGACGTGTTTGAGAAGCTCGACACGATCGCGTAACGTCAGCTTTTGGTCTGTCTGCCAGAAGAAGCGGGCGTCGTTGAAGCGGGCACGGAGCACGCGCTCGTTGCCGTGACGAATCAGGCCGTCAGAGTCGCCGGACGTATTCAGCACCGCGAGGAAGTGCGGCAAAAGCTTGCCATTCGCCTCCTCTACCGCGAAATATTTCTGGTGGTCACGCATGACCGTGACTAGAACCTCTTCCGGCAATTCGAGGAACTCGCGATCGAAGCTGCCCAGGACCACAGATGGAAATTCGGTGAGGTTGACGACTGTCGCCAGCAGCGGCTTGTCTTCGCGCCAGCGCGCGCCAGGTATCGTGCGAGTGGCCGCGTCAAGGGCCTTGCGGATCACGTGTTCGCGTTCCGGAGCAGCGAGCACTTTTGCCGCACGAAGCGAGTCGACGTAAGCGGCTGGCTTTGGGATCGTGATATTCATATCGCCGATGATGCGATGTCCACGAGAGGTCTTCCCTGCCGGTATACCGAACAAGTCAAGCGGTACCACTTGCTCGTCGATCATCGCCACTAGCCATCGAACGGGCCGGACGAATACCTCGCCGCGCTTCCGCCAGTACATATTCTTCGGCCAGTAGAGCGACGAGATTTCTTTTGGCAAAAGGTCGGAGAGAATCTCCGCTGCCGACCTTCCCTTACGCGTGACAGTCGCGGCAAGATACTCGCCTTTCGGCGTGCTGACCTTCTCGAGACGTGCAACATCGACGCCGACTTTTTTCGCAAACGCGTGCGCGGCCGGAGTCGGCTGACCATCCTTATAGGCGACTTGCGCGGAAGGACCCGTAACTTGCTCGATAACATCGGCTTGAGCGGCGGGAATTCCGCCAGCCATGATCGCCAGACGGCGGGGAGTATCGAACGATGTCACTGTGCCTGAGGGCTCAAGCCGCTCGCGCTGCAGGAGGTTGGTCAGGCGCTCTCGCAACTCGCGGGAGGCGCCATCAATCATTCGCGCCGGGATCTCTTCACAACCAACTTCCAGCAAAAAATCAGGCATTAGGCGATCACTTTATGGTCTCAAAATTACGAAATCGTGAATGTGAGCCGCGTCACAGAAAAGCAGCCTCCAGGCTTTTGCTGCTGATTCTAGGTAACAGCTGGCGCAAGCTTCTCTTTCTTCCTCTTGACAGTGGAATTGGATTCTCGCTCAGCCTTTTCACCTTTTTCTTTCGGGCCGTATTGCTGGTCCATCCAGGCCTTAGCGATGCCGACCGCTAATGCGCGAACGCGCGCGATCACTCCTACGCGCTCAGTTACCGAGATAGCTCCGCGCGCGTCGAGGATGTTGAAATAGTGCGAGCACTTCAGGCAGAGATCGTAGGCGCCGAGCAAGGGAAACCGCGCTTTCTCGCTGCAAACGCGTTCAGGATCATCTTTCTCTTTACCCAGGGCAGAATAGCGGTCCAGCAGACCTTTGCACTCCGCTTCGCACAGTTCAAAGTGCTTCCACGCGCTAGCGACATCCGCGGCTTCGAAGTTGTAGAGCGAGAACTGCTGCTCGTCGGCCAGCCGCACATCTCCATACTTCACTTCCCTTCCGGAGTTCGGATCGCGCGCCCAAACGATGTCATAGATCGAGTCAACATCCTGAAGGAATGCGCACAGCCGCTCGAGACCGTACGTCAGTTCGGCGGAGATGGGGTCAAGGTCAACGCCGCCGCACTGCTGGAAATAGGTGAACTGAGTGATCTCCAAGCCGTCGAGCATTACCTGCCATCCGATGCCCCAGGCGCCGAGCGTCGGTGATTCCCAGTTATCTTCCTCGAACTTGATGTCGTGCTGGCGCAGATCGATACCGATGGCAGTCAGGGACTCAAGATAGAGTTCCTGCACGTTCTCCGGCGGTGGCTTCAGGATCACCTGCAACTGCAAGTGCTTAAAGAGCCGGTTTGGATTCTCGCCGTAGCGGCCATCCGCTGGACGTCGCGAGGGCTGTACATAGGCAACCTTGTAGGGCATTGGTCCGAGCACGCGCAGGAAAGTCTCAGGCGCCATGGTGCCCGCGCCAACTTCGACATCGTAGGGCTGCTGAATGACCGCCCCGCGCGCGGCAAAGAAGGTCTGGAGCTTGAGAATAAGCTCCTGAAAGGTAGGCGGGTTGGACGTTGATGATTTCATTCGTTTCACGGACTCACGCTCGGGCTAAAATGTTTTGCCATCGGGCCTGCTTCTTGCAACGCCGCAAACAAGGCTTTCGGGCGTAGTGCACCGCCGAGACAGGCACATCTCGATAGCAGCTAGCCGCTCAGTTTCTCCATCATCCCAGCCGTAACCAGTTTCTTCTCGATGTGTCGCTCGAGCGTCTGGATCAGGAACTTCCGCAGATCGGCCGCTACAGGTTTGGGCCAATCAATCGCGTGAAACTCTGATACACGCGAGCGCAGCATCTGCGCGGCAATCACTCGCGACTCGGGCGACATCTCCGACGAAGCCAAGCGCTTATCATCCACGCACATGAGGCCATCGGCGAGCGCATGCCAGAACGCCCGGCTACCATTGAGCGATCGCCCGCACGCGACGCATTCAGAAAACTCAGGCAGAAACCCCATGAGCCGCGTCATCCACAGCTCAAAGTAAGTAACCGGCATCCAGATCGAAGCGCCGCGCAACTCCTGCAAGACGGCTAGCGATAGCCGGAAAACTGCGTCGCTGGCCTCGCGATCCGGCATCAATTCGTCGAGCAATTCTGCCACGTGCGCTAGAGCGACCGCCCGCGGATAACTAATCTCGGTCGTCATCGGCGACTCGATCACTTCACACGAATCAAGCCTCGTCAGTTCCTGCCGCTCGCGATCGTCGTAATAAACCCGGACGTAAGTGAGCGGCTCGAGAGCCCCACCGAATCGACGTTTCGACTTCTTGGCCGCTCGTGCGACCCCTTTCACCTTTCCTTCGCGGCGAGTAAACAGGGTCACCAGCAGGTCGGACTCGCGCAATGGATAGGTGCGCAGGACGATCGCTTCCGACTCCTTTAGCGCCATGGAAGGCTACGGGGTAAACCTTGATTGTAGCGGATGAAGCCGCCAGACGTCAGCACTCAGCTGTCAAGTAACGGTCGCAGGCAACGTTGCCTGCTTGGGCCTTGGTTTCGATCTCGTGACGCCCATAAAATGTCGACAGCGCGTTTCGCACTGCATCGCTCAGTCTTTTGCAGAGATGAAAAATGGCGCAGCCAATACCAGGCGTGCGCCAAAAACTTCTAACGAGAACGAACGCTTATCTGCCGAAGTACTTCGCGTTAATCTCGGTGTATTCCTTCCACTTTTCCGGGAGATCATCGAGGGCGAAGATTGCCGACACGGGGCACACAGGCACGCATGCACCGCAGTCGATGCACTCGACTGGGTCGATGTAAAGCATTTTTTCGGTAGCGTACTTGTCGGAATCCTTCTTGGGATGAATGCAGTCGACCGGGCATGCATCGACGCATGCCGTGTCTTTTGTGCCGATACAGGGCTCAGCAATTACGTAGGCCATAAACTCTTAAGCTCCTGAGAGTTTGGGAGGGTCAACAGAACCTCTTATTTTAGCAGGAATAGCAAACGCCGGTACACGAAGGCTTCAGCAAATGGTATCAATTCAAGCTTAAGACGACGACAACACCATGTGGACAGAAGAATTCAAAAACTCGGGATTCGTGGTAATCCACGATGTGGTTCAGAGCGGCAAACTCGATCAACTGCTTCATGCCCCCTGAGAGTATTGCCCGGAACACACATCAAGGGTGTACTAAACGACAATCAGATTCAGGCATTGACGTCTGCAGTAACGCCGGTGGATTGCCTTGTTTCGCGTGGCGGAGTGTTGGTAATGAGTCCCCTCATTGTGCACGCCTCGTCGAAGTCGACTAGTGACTCCCCTCGACGCGTTCTGCATGTCGAGTACTCGAAATCAATCGCTATTGGCGACCACCTCGAACTTGCAATTGCGTGACCGAGATCAAGCTCCCCCCAACTCCTTCTTCTCACTCGGTTCGTACTCGACGATGTATCCGGCGACCGCGCTGGCGGCGACGGTCAGGGGCGAGGCCAGGTACATCTGGCCGGGGCCGCTGCGGCCGGGGAAATTGCGGTTCTGTGCGCTGATCACGATCTGATCAGGACGAGTCGAAACTCCGGGGCCAGCGTTGATGCAGGCTCCGCAACTCGGCTCGATCACACGCGCTCCGGCTTTTTCGAAGATCTCCAGATAACCCTTGCCGCGCGAATATTCGCGGGTTTCCTGCGACCCGAACTGAATCCAGAACTGGACATTTTCGGACACGCGTTTGCCATGTCGAAGCGCGTCGGCGAGAACTTCGGCATACATATCCATGTCTTCGTTCTTGCCTGCGGTACAAGTTCCTCCGTAGGCGATCTCAACCGGCACAGGCGTGTGCAGATCACGGATGTATTTGCCGTTTCCGGGGTCGCCGGGTGTCGCGACCACCGGCGTGATTTCTTCAGCATCGAGTTCGATCACTTGTGCGTATTCAGCATCAGGGTCGCTCTGCAAGCCTTGAATCAAGCGCTCCGCCTGCGAGCGCTTCATCCCACGCCTGCTGACAAGGAATTCAACGACTTTTTCATCTGGCGCGACGATGCCGGTAAAGCCACCAATTTCGGCGGCCATGTTGGTCATGGTGGCGCGCTCGTCGACACTCAATTGTTCGACGGCTTCGCCGGCGTACTCCATCACTTTGGCCAGTGCCTTGCCGCTGCGCACATATTCGAGCGACAGAATTTTCAAGATCAGATCCTTGGCCGTAACATTGGAATGACACTTGCCTCGAATGACAATCTTCACCGACTCGGGAACCTTGACGCGCACGTCTTTGGTGATCCACGAGTTAAATACATCTGTCGTACCGATTCCGAAGGCAATGCATCCGATTGCGCCAACGTGGGGTGTGTGCGAGTCGGAACCGACGTTGACTTGTCCCGGCAGGGCGTACGCTTCGAGCATCACGGAGTGGCAAATGCCCTCCGAGCCTTTGCGGTCCGACAACTCGCCATGGAGTTTGATGCCCTGCTGCTTCGCAAAATCCTGCTGCTTGAGCTTGAGCTGTGTCGCAAGATCGAGCAGCCCGATCTTCTTCTTTTCTTCGGAGATTACTTCGTCGAGAAACGTGAGATGGTCGCGGAAGAAGCGGACTGTGGAGGCGTCGTTGACCGGGACATCCTTTCCGACATTCTGTTCGTAGAAGATGGCCGCCATCGGCGTGACGTACTCGTGACTGAAGCGAAGATCGACATGTGTGAAGCCGGTATCACCAGCCTTCACAGCCGGAACTCCAATTCGTCCTTCGGGAGTGACCATGTGCCGAGCAAATATCTTTTCGCCCAGGGTCATGGGACGCGGCGGAGTGTTGATCGACGGCAGAAACACTTTCTTCTGCATGCGCGCCACGTTGAATGGAAAGAGGCCGCCGTGCTCGATGACCTGGCGAGTAATGTCGTCTTCCCCGGCAGTAAACTCGCTCAATGCTATTTCTTCGCCAGCCCGGATTCGATCAATCAGGGAGAAATTTGTCGATGTCAGCAAGCCCAAGTTCTGGCAGTTCTGCTTGTAGATCCGTTCGATGTTTTCAGCGATGACAACCTGTATACCGGCACACATCTCGGCGTAAGGAGATTGTTCACGGCTGGAGCCTTTGCCGCGCCGCTTTCCACTCACCGAGCAGACAAAGCCGCCCTTCTTCACGTCACCGCGGCCGATTGGAAGCTCGTTCCCGCATTTCAGTCCGAGATACGGGATTTCACCCAGGGTCTGATCGAAATAGAAGCAGTAGTGCGCGGGCGTGATCTCGTCGGTCGAGATGTCATCTCGAAGCTTGGGATTGCTCTCAGGGTTGCGCGTATTCCAAGGGAGGTCCCACCCTGCAAGCTGCTTTTTGATCAATGCGGGGTCTTCGGTTAGAAAGAGGATGCGACCCCGTAGCCGGACGCTGTCCGGGCGCTTCTCGATCTTGCGTTCATTCAAAGGGTTCACGATTGTCGCCGCCGAAGAACGAGGGCAGGAAATTCACCAATAAAATCTCAGCCCACACCTTCTATTTTAACTCTCAGATTGTCCGATTTTTCACGTAGGGCGCTATGCTGGGCAATTCTTCCAGGCCCCGTCCCGCGAAAATTGCTTTGAATTCGGCCAGCAAAGCGTCGTGCACTATACCGTTCGATGCAAGGGTTTCACGGCTGGACAGTTGGAAGGGTCCACCGGAGAAGTCCGTCACTCGGCCGCCGGCTTCTTGAACGATGAGAACACCGGCCGCGGTATCCCAGGGATTGAGGTTGAACTCCCAGAAACCGTCGAAGCGGCCGGAAGCCACGTTACAGAGATCGAGCGCTGCCGAGCCCGCCCGCCGCACACCATGGGTTCGCAGGGTTAGCTGATGATAGAAGTAGATGTTTGGGTTCTTATGCCGTTTGTGGCTTGGAAAACCTGTAGCCACCAGGCACTCGGCAAGTCGTGATGTGGCAGAGATCCGAATCTTCGAACCATTTAGATTCGCGCCAGACCCTAGCTCAGCAGAAAACATCTCGTCACGCGTAGGGTCATAAATGACGCCCGCAATGCGCTCGCCGCGGTAGTCCACTGCGAGGGAAACGCAAAATACAGGGAATCCATGGGCAAAGTTTGTCGTTCCATCCAGAGGATCGACATACCATTTGTAATCGCTGCCGGAGTCGACGCGGGCACCCTCTTCACCCATTACGTCATGAGATGGAAATTGCTGACGAATTTTTTCAAGGATCAGAGCTTCCGAGTTGCGATCTGCAACCGTAACCAGGTCCGCATCACCTTTGTATTCGATCTTCACCTGCTGATGGAAGAAGCCCTTGAGCAGGTGTCCGGCTTCCCGCGCAATAGCCTCCATCGATACGACCAAATTTTTGGGATGTTCCGATGACATGAATGGAGATTCGGATCCAGCGGTGAACCGAGCTACTTCTTCTTATTAGTATCTTCAGCGATATACATGATCTCGTGCTTGAAGATGAAGAGATTCGGACCGTCCTCGCGCGTCAGTCGAACCATGTTTTTGTCATAGTACTCAATCCATCCACGGACCAGTTCGCCATCGGCTAGTTTTAGGCTCACGACCTTCTGTTTCTCGCCGAGAGCCTTGAGGTAAGCCGCTTCCTCGAAGGTTTCGTCCGGTGGGGGAGTCCTCTTCTTGCCGAAGCTTGGATTGGCAGATTGGAACGCCATAACAGCATTCTACACTCCCGTTCCGGACGAGTGCTCGCGGCGCAAACACAGGCGAAAATGCGGCATTTGTCGGCATTTGGGGGTTCGGCTCCGGATCTTATAGCCAAAATGGCTAAAACCTTTGGATGCACTAGTGTGTATTGGCTCCAGTTTCCCCACCGCAGTAGGATTCCCAACCACTTGATAGGGCACTGGATATCCCCCGTCCTTGACCAGTTTTCGTACACATAGTGGCCTTTCGAAATCTAGGGAGGGGCTCGCCTGTTTCCTAGACTACAGATGCCGGATTACTGATCTGTGTGCATCCGGTGACTCGAATCCCCCGCCGTGAAAACGCGGCAACACGAGGTCTGGCACGTGAAGGTACAACCGGCGCCCCATTACTGGATCAGCCTTCTCCTTCTTAGCGTGGTTACCCTCACCAGTTGTCAGATGCTGGGGAAATCGGGCAATGACAACAACGTTCAAAATGATGTTGTCATCGGCATCGCCAACGTCGACTTTGGCACAGTTACAGTCGGAAACAGCAAGACCGTTACGAACACTCTCACCAACTTCAAGACCGCAGCAGTGACGATCGCATCGGTCAGCGGCCTGACGCCAGACTTTCAGCTCAACGGCATCGCGTTTCCCTTGGTTCTCAATCCGGGCCAGCAGGCGACATTCAGCTTCCAGTTCAAGCCTTCGGCTCCGGGAAAACCGTCGATCAGTGTGACCTTCACCGGCGACGGCCAGAACTATGCGACGGTGTCGATGACCGGCAATGCGATTTCGGTTGGACAACTTGCGCCAAGTCCTTCCTCTCTGAATTTCGGAAACATGAAAGTTGGAAAGAGCCAGACGAGTACCGTGACTCTCTTGAACAGCGGAAGCACGGATGTGACGATTAACGCTGCCAACCTGAGCGGCACGGGATTCTCAATGTCGAAGCTGGCGTTGCCGATCACGCTCCCAGCGAACCAATCCACCACGATGAGCGTGACGTTTACTCCGCCAAATGGCGGGAATTTTAGTGGCAGCATCTCGTTTACAACGCTCGGCTCCCAAAATGCTAAGCAGCAAGCACGCGCTCATGGAAAAGCGCAGGCTCAAGACGATCAAGTAGTCATTCCATTGGCTGGAAATGGCGTAACTCCTGGAACGCTCTCGGCGAATCCGGCAACCTTAGCATTCGGAACGGTAGTTGTCGGAAGCCACAACAATCTTTCCGAAACCCTGACGAACACAGGAGCCTCAGCGGTC
>Ga0066903_100000433_pt1 | contig 25939 bp, 17 predicted proteins | sample PanSoiMetaGPlot1_FD_67491 | JGI IMG/M metagenome (GOLD analysis project Ga0066903, IMG submission 67491) | Tropical forest soil microbial communities from Panama analyzed to predict greenhouse gas emissions - Panama Soil - Plot 1 (version 2) | ecosystem: Environmental > Terrestrial > Soil >... | reverse complement strand
GGCCGTCCTTCCCCACCGTCGATGAGCTCTGACGCGAGGCGCAGCGCGATCGGCGCCTTGTAGCCCAGCCGCTTCTCCGTCGCGCGGAGCGCGTCGAGACGGCCCTCGAAGCGCGACGCGATGTCGCGGAATGTGTCGGGCACGCGAGGCGGCACGCGCGAGGTCAGGGGGCCTCGCTCCACGCATTCCCGAATCGCGGCGTCGAGATCCTCGTACTCGACCACGCGATCGATGAGGCCGATCGCCAGCGCCTGATCCGCGGTGACGGTCTCGCCTGTCAGCACCAGCCACTTCGCGAGCCCGCGTCCGACGCGCGCGGTCGTGCGCTGCGTGCCGCCAAGGCCCGGAAAGATCCCGATGCCGGTCTCCGGAAACGCGAACGTCGCTCTCGGCGTGGCGACGATGTAGTGGCAGGCGAGCGCGATCTCGACGCCGCCGCCGAGCGCCAGGCCCTGCACGCGCGCGACGACCGGCTTCCGGCAGCGCTGGATCTCGAGCAGCAGCTCCTGCCCCGCCCGCGTGAACGCGGCGATCTTCGAGATCGTCTTCGCTTCGATGTTCTTGACGAAGAACCGGATGTCGGCGCCTGCGATGAACGCCTTGCCGCTGCCGGCGAGCACGATGCCCCTCACCGACGGATCCGACGCCGCCGCGCGGAACGCCGCCGCGAGCTGCGCCATGACGGCCTCGTTGAGCGCGTTCAGCGCGTCGGGGCGATCGATCGTCAGCGTGGCGACGCCGTCCTTGTTGTCCCGCCGCACGAGCGTGAAGGTGAACGGTTTGCCGCTCGCCGCCTGCCGCGCGAACACGCCGGGCACCGGCACGTTCCAGCGCCGCGCGACGTCTTCGACGAGCGCCGCCGCCCGCGGCAGCCCGTACCGATTGATCAGCTCGAACGGCCCGAACCGCCAGCGCAGGCCGACGCGCGCGCCGATGTCGGTGTCTTCGATCGAACCGACGCCTTCGTCGACGAGCGCGGAGACGATGTAGAAGGTGACGCCGGCCAGCCGATCCGACACCGCGTCGAACTTCGAGGCATCCGGCTCCCCCGCCAGGTCCCAGAGATGCCCCGACTCGAACTGCTTCCGCAGCCGATCCGGCGTGCCGTGCAGCGGCCCGAACGCCGCGCCGAGCGTGTCGTCGGTGTGGACCGCAATCGGGATCCCGGTGACGTTCATCAGCTCGAACGGCCCCATGCCGATGCCGAACGCCTGTTTCGCGGCGGCCTCGATCGTTGGAATGTCGGCGACCCCGTCGTCGAGGATGCGCACGGCCTCGCCGAGCCAGGGGCCGAAGAAGCGATTGACGATGAAGCCGCAGGCGTCCCTCGAACGGATCGGCGTCTTGCCGAGCCGCTCCTGGAGCATCCACGCGCGCTGCAGCGCCGCGTCGCTGCTCTGCGCGCCGCCGACGACCTCCACGAGCCGGTTCTTCGCCGGATGGTAGAAGTAGTGCAGCCCGACGACGCGGTCGGGTGACACCGTCGCCGCCGCCAGATCGCCGACGGCGAACGACGACGTGTTCGTCGCAAGGATCGTGTCGGGGCGGCACACGCGCTCGAGACGCGCAAACACGTCCCGCTTGACGCCCATGTCCTCGAACACGGCCTCGACGACGAGGTCGACGTCGCGGAGATCCTCGAACCGCGTCGTCCCGCGGATGCGCGCGAGGATCTCCTTCACGCGCTCGGAGGTGAAGAGTTTGCGTTCGATGCCTGCGGTGAGCGTCTTCTCGATGCCGTCGAGGCCGCGAGCCACTTTCGTCTCATCGAGATCGACGAGAAGGACATCGAAACCTTCACTGGCCATCTTCTGGGCGATGCCGCTGCCCATGTTGCCTGCGCCGATGACCGCTAGCGTGCGAAACGTCGCGTCTGCCATGTGAATCCTGTTCCCGACGGTATCATAGGCGCGCATGCAGTACCGGCCCGTGCGGCTCGGGGATCTGCGTCCGGTCGTCGATCGCGACGCGGACGGCGCGATGCGCGTGCGCGCGGCGCAGCCGCTCGGCGCCTACCCGCGCACCCTCACCGATCGCCTGGTGCACTGGGCCGGCGCGGCGGCCGATCGCACGCTGCTCGCGTGGCGCGACGGTGACGGCTTCGCGCGGCTCACCTACGCCGACGCGCTCGCGCGCGTCCGCAGCGTCGCGCAGGCGCTGCTCGATCGCGGACTGACGGCCGAACGGCCGCTCGCGATTCTCTCGGGCAACGACGTGCACCACTTCGTGCTCGCGCTGGCGGCGCAGTACATCGGCGTGCTCTACGCGCCGGTGTCGCCGGCGTACTCGCTCGTCTCGCAGGATCTCGGCACGCTCGGACAGGTCGCGGAGGTGCTGACGCCGGGTCTCGTATTCGCCGCCGACGATCGCTATGCCCGCGCGGTCGCGGCGATCGCGCCGCCCGGCGTCGACACGCTCGACGCGCGCGCCATGCGCGGGCTGCTCGAGACGCGCCCGACCGCCGGCGTCGATCGCGCGCACGACGCCATCGATCCCGACGCGCCCGCCAAGATCCTCTTCACGTCCGGATCGATGGGCGTGCCGAAGGGGGTCGTCAACACGCACCGCATGCTGGCGTCGAACCAGCAGATGATCCTGCAGACGCTCCCGTTTCTCGGCGACGAGCCTCCGGTGCTGGTCGACTGGCTGCCCTGGCACCACACCTTCGGCGGCAACCACAACATCGGCATCACGATCTACAACGGCGGATCGCTCTATCTCGACGAAGGACGGCCGCTGCCGGGCCTCTTCGACGAGAGCGCCCGCAACCTGCGCGACGTCGGCCCGACCGTGTACTTCAACGTGCCGCGCGGCTACGAGGAGCTGGTGCGCGCCATGTCGCGCGACCGCGCCCTCGCCGAACGCTTCTTCAGCCCGCGGCTGCGCCTTCTCTTCTATGCCGCCGCCAGCCTGTCGCAGCACGTCGCCGACGAGCTGGCGCGGATCGCATTCGAGATCTGCGGCGAGCGCGTGCTGCTCGTGACGGGGCTCGGGTCGACCGAAACCGCGCCGATGGCGATCTGCCGTCCCTGGGAGAGCGACCTCGCGTCGGCCATCGGACTGCCCGTGCCAGGCGTCGAGGTGAAGCTGGTGCCGGCCGGCGAGAGCGAACGAGCGCGGCGAGTGAGCCACGCGAACGGAGCGGGGCACGGGGCCCCCGCGAGTGAGCGTGTAGGGGGGGCCGGCGGGGCGAAGCCCCCCGGAGAAGAACGATTTCACGTGCGAGTGACGGGACCGAACGTGACGCCGGGCTACTGGCGCGACGCGGCGATCACGGCGGCGGCATTCGACGAAGACGGCTTTTACTGCATGGGCGACGCCGTGCGGCTCGCCGATGCGGACGACCTCGCGCAGGGCTTTCTGTTCGACGGCCGTCTCGGCGAAGACTTCAAGCTCTCGACCGGCACGTGGGTCAGCGTCGGCCCGCTGCGGGCCCGCGTCGTGGCGCACTTCGCGCCGTACGTGCGGGACGCCGTCATCACAGGACACGGACGCGCGGCCGTCGGCATGCTGGCCGTACCGGATCCCGACGCGTGCCGGCGCCTGTGTCCGGACCTCGCGGATGCGCCGCTCGCGACTGTCGCGGCGCATCCGGCCGTGCGCGCGGCGCTCGTCGATCGCCTGACGGCGTTCGCCGCGTCGGCCACGGGCAGCGCGACGCGCATCGAGCGCGCCATCCTGCTCGTCGAGCCGCTCTCGCTCGATCGCCAGGAAGTGACCGACAAAGGATCGATCAACCAGCGCGCGGTGCTCGCGCGCCGCGCCCATCTCGTCGACGAGCTGTATGCCGACGCGCCGGGCGCGCACGTCCTCACGGGAGCCCTCGCGTGACCCGACCGGGCATCGACATCAGCCGACTCGACGCGTTCGACGTCCACGTGCACCTCGAGCATCAGGGCGAACTGACCGACACCGAGAAAGCAGCCGCGAAGCACTTCAAGGCCGGCGGCGCGCCACGCGACTGGGCGGCGCAGGCCGAGTACTTCCGGTCGCGCAGGATCGGCTGCGTCGTCTTTACGGTCGAAGAGACGCTGACCGGCCGGCCGCATGCGACCAACGACGAGGTGGCGCAGTTCGCGGCCGACAACCCCGACATCGCGATCGCGTTCGCGAGCGTCAACCCGGCGCGCGGCAAGGCGGGCGTCGACGAAGCGAAGCGGCTGGTCGCCGCCGGCGCCGTCCGGGGGCTCAAGCTCCATCCGCCGGTCCAGGAATTCTTCCCGGACGACCGCGCCGCCTATCCTTTATACGAGGTGTTCGCCGAAGCGAAGCTGCCGGTGCTCTTCCACACGGGCCACAGCGGCATCGGCACGGGCATGCGCGGCGGCGGCGGCATCCGCCTCAAGTACGGCAACCCCATGCCGATCGACGACGTGGCGGTCGACTTCCCCGACATGCCGATCATCATGGCGCACCCGTCGTTCCCGTGGCAGGACGAAGCGATCTCGATCTGCATGCACAAGCCGCAGGTCTATATCGATCTCTCCGGCTGGTCGCCGAAGTACTTTTCGCCGACGCTCGTCCAGTACGCCAACACCGTGCTGAAGCACAAGGTGCTGTTCGGATCCGACTATCCGTGGATCACGCCCGAGAAGTGGATGGCCGACTTCGCGGCGATCGGGATCCGCGACGAGGTGCGGCCGCTCATCATGAAAGAGAATGCGGCGAAGCTGTTCGGGCTCGGGTGACCGGCCGGGCGATGGGCTATAGTGCTGCGCCATGAAGCAACGTTGTCTTGGATGGATCCTGCCGATCGCGTTTATCTTCGCGCTGGCCGCGCCTGCGGTCACGCATGCACGGCGCGCCGACCCCGAGCACGCGCGCCTGACCGCGATGGCCGGCACGTGGGACGTCGAGATGACGTTCTGGCTCAGGCCCGGGGGCCCCGGCACGCCGACCACGGGCACGTCGACGATCCGGCCGCTGTTCGACGGCACCTTCATCGAAGAGAAGATCGAGGGCACGCTGAACGGCAAGCCGTTCACGACGCTCGCGTGGACCGGTTTCAATCCCGAGACGCACCAGTACGAGGCCACGCGCATCGCCAGCACGAACACCGCGCGTATCGCCGAGGCCGGCGCGTACGACGAGGGGAAGAAGCAGTTCGAGCTGAAGGCAGACTACCCGCTCGCCGGCCAGACGTGGCATCAGCGGACCGTCATCCAGCCGCTGTCGGACGCGTCGATGATCGCGACCAGCTATCTCAGCTTCGGGTCGGTGCCCGAGTGGAAGGCCGTCGAGATCAAGTACACGCGCAAAAGTCGCTAGGCTTTGCGAGTCGTGAGCGACTGAGACGCGCCGACGGCAGCGGGCACAAAGGTCACAAAGAACACGAAGATCACGAAGACAACGACTTATGAAGAGGGGCGGGAGTACTGGTAACTGCCTCAATCGATTCCTGGTTGATAGTTCATGGTCAGGGCTGAGCGATCTCGATCTACGAGTACTTCGGGGCTTTGTGATCTTCGTGGCCTGAGATAGCTGGAGGGCGCTACGCACGACGCGCTCGAACGGACTTTCGAACAACAGCGAGCGGCGTTCCTCGCAAGCCCGAACCCGCCGGCGTCCGAGCGGCGTGCCCATCTCGCGGCTCTGCAGCGGCTCCTCGTCGATCATGCGGACGCGATCGCACAGGCGGTCAGCGCCGACTTCGGGCACCGCTCGCCGCACGAGACGCGGTTTCTCGAACTGTTCCCGGCCCTCGAAGAAGTCAAACACGCGCACCGGCGCGTCGCGCGCTGGATGCGGCCGCAACGCGCCGGCGTGTCGATCTGGTTCCAGCCTGGCCGCGCCCGGATCGTGAAACAACCGCTCGGGGTGGTCGGCGTCATCGCGCCGTGGAACTATCCGGTGCTGCTTGCGGTGGCGCCGCTCGTGTCGGCGCTGGCCGCCGGCAACCGCGTCATGATCAAGATGTCGGAGCTGACGCCGCGAACGGGCGAGTTGCTCGCGCGGCTGATGCGCGGCGCGTTCTCCGACGATCGCGTCACCGTCTTCAACGGCGGCGTCGATCTCGCGCGGGCCTTTGCCGCGCTCCCGTTCGATCACCTGCTGTTCACGGGGTCCACCGCCGTCGGACGCCAGGTCATGGCCGCGGCCGCGCCGAACCTCACGCCGGTCACGCTCGAACTCGGCGGCAAATCGCCCGCGCTGGTGGCGCCGGGCTATCCGCCCGACGCCGCCGCGCGCCGCATCATGTGGGGAAAATGCCTGAACGCCGGCCAGACGTGCATCGCGCCGGACTATGTGCTCCTCCCGGAATCCGCCGAGAGCGCGTTCGTCGCCGCGGCGCGCGACGAGGTTCGGCGTCTGTATCCCTCCGGCGCCGCGTCGGCCGACTACAGCGCCATCGTCAGCGACGCGCACTACCGGCGGCTGACGGCGTGGGCTGAGGAGGCGCGCCAGCAGGGCGCGAACCTGATTCCGCTCGGAGACGGACTGTCCGACGTCTCGCGAAAGATGCCGCCCGTCATCCTGACGCACGTCGAAGACGGGATGCGCGTCATGCAGGAGGAGATCTTCGGACCGTTGCTGCCCGTCCGTACCTACGCGCACTTCGACGAAGCGCTCGCCTACATCACGGCGCGGCCGCGGCCGCTGGCGTTCTATTACTTCGACGAGGATCGCGCGCGGACCCGACGCGTGCTCGAAAGAACCGTCGCCGGAGGCGTCACCGTCAACGACACGATCCTGCACATCGGGCAGGTGCATCTGCCGTTCGGCGGCGTCGGCGCGAGCGGAATGGGCGTCTATCACGGCGAAGCCGGCTTCACGACGTTCTCGAAGCGCACCGGCGTATTCGTCCAGTCACGCTGGAGCGTACTCGGGGCAGCAAAACCTCCGTACGGCCGTCTCGCTGAACGGCTCCTCAGATGGATGGTGCGGTGAGCGATGAGCGACCGAGACGTGTCGATACAATGGCGCTCGATATCCCGCCGAAAGGAGCAGGTATGTTCCGTGGAGGATCGTTCCTCATTGCGCTCTCGATTTCGTCGATCGCCTGGGCGCAGTCCTCGACGCAAGTCGTTCGTGTCTGGGACGTGACCTGGCGCAACGCCCAGACATACGACGGCACTGTAACTCGCGTACCGGTTCTGCGTTGGGCCGAAACGGAACCGCCGAAAACAGGCTCACGTTATGCGCCGCCGCCGAATCTCGTCGACGTCGTGCGCCTGGAAGAACGGTTGCGCATCGCACAGCGCGCGAAGGACGGCGCCACCATTCAGCAGATCCTCAGCGATCAGTTTTTCGAAACTGATGTCAACGGCGCCGCCCGCGACAAGTCGACGGCGATACAGTTCCTCAGCCGGCCTGAGGCGCCCTCATTCACCGCTGACAGCCTGACCGCGAGAGCCACGGACAACGCGGTGGTTCTGATCGGCGAGGAAGCGGACGGCGCAAGAGAGCGAAGACGCTTCACCCACGTCTACGTCCGGGAGCCCGCCGGCGAGTGGAAACTCCTGTCGAGCACGCTGCTTCCAGCCCGTCGGTAGGTGTTACTTGAGCTCTTTGATGGCGATGACGCGCCACCGCCAGAAGCCGCCCGGCCCCCAGCGATCGCCGCCGTGGATCTGGATCGCGATCGGTCCCTCGACGATGCCGCCCATCGCGTGATTGGCCGTGTCGGTGAAATCCAGCACGGGTTGATCGTTGATCCACGCCTGGATGTGCGGCACGTCCCCTTCGATGCGCGCGCGGACCGAATTCCAGTCCTCACGCTTCCACGCCTTCACCCATGGCAGGTTCGGATCCGGCCGCTCGCTGAAGCGCTCCCACATCGGCCGCTCCGGCTGCGCGGCTTGCTTGGCTTGAGACGCCCGCTGCGCCTCCGCGGCCGCGCGCTCCGGCGTGCCGTAGGCGTTCATCGCGCCGTTGACGCCGTTCAGCCCCTCGCCGTACATCCCGCCCAGCGTTCCGCCGGGCAGGTAGTCCAGCGTCACCTGATACGCGTCGCCCGCTTCGGAGGAACGCAGGAAGAGCCCGCTGTCGCAGCCCCAGTCCGGCTTCACCTCCATGTAGACCTCGTAGTTGCGGTACTTCTCGTCGGTCAGCAGGATTCCGCCGCCGCCCAGCGGGCGCTGCGTGCCGAGCATCATGCCGTGCTGCACGTAGTAGTTCGGCGTGATGCCGTGATGGTTCGTCTTGCTGACGTGCCAGCCGGTGAGATCCTTGCCGTTGAAGATCGCCGTGAACCCCTGCTCCACTACAACATGCCGTTCGCAGACATCGTCATGGAAGTGCGCGAGGCAAGCGCAGGCGCGGCTACGGGTCGTTCATCGTGCAGCAGGTCATGACCGAGTGCTATCTGGCCGGCCGTGTGCCCGCCGCGCGAACGGGCACCGACAACGCACGTGGAACCCGGCACATTTCCTGCTTCGCCTCGACGCATGAATCGCGCGACTCTGATTCGTGGGCCAATCTGGTGGAGGTGTGCAGAACCAGCGTACTTTCAACCGCGCACGCGTTGACTCGTTCCGGAACGAGTTCCCGTTTGGCACGGATTTCGTGCCACTCGTGAAGGCTCAGTCGAACCGGGCAGGCTCGATCTTCCGGAGGACGAAATACAGGCTGAGCATCGCCAGCAGCGGCATCATGCCGGCGCCGATGAACACCTTCGACCAGCCGTAGTGATCGACGATCACGCCGGTGAAGAGCACCGCCAGCGTCGCCGCGCCGTTGTCGCCGAAGCCCGCGATGCCGTTCACGCGGCCCGCGAGCTGCTGCGGGACGACGTCGCCGACCGTGCCGATGTAGGCGGCCGCGACCCACTGGTTGCCGAACAGCGCGAGGCCCATCAGCAGCACCGCGAGGTAGTCGTTGCCGACCCACGGCATCACCATGCTCAACGCGCCGAGCGAGAACGCGCAGGTGAAGCCGAGCTTGCGCCCGCGATCGGTGCCGAACTTCGCGACGAAGCGATCCGTGATCAGGCCGCCGACGATGTTGCCGCCCATGCCGATGAGATTCGGCACCGACGCGAGGAAGCCGGTCGCAAACAGCGTCAATCCGCGGCCGCTGCGCAGGTAGAGCGGCAGCCACGTCCAGTAGAACGTCGTGATCGGCCCGCTGAACGCGCGGATCAGAAACAGCCCGAGCACTTTGTGATTCGTGATCAGCTGGCCAAGACCAACGTCGGCCGCCGCTGTCGCGGCCGATGCACCGGCTGCGGCGGGCTTGATCGAAATCGCGGCCATCGTCTGCTTGTCGGGAAACACCGCGAGCCAGGGGACGAGCCACAGCAGGCCGAGCACCGCGGGGATCACGAACGCGGCTCGCCAGCTCATGCCGAGCTGCACGACGAGCAGCGACAGGATCAGCGACGGCGCGATCACCGATCCGAACTGCGCGCCGGCGTTGAAGAGGCCGCCCGCGCGCGAACGCGTGGCCGGCGGAAACAATCCCGCGAGCGCCTTGATGCCGGCGGTGTAATTGCCGCACTCGGCGAGCCCCATGAGAAACCGGAGCACGATGAACCCGGCCAGCCCGGCGGCGACGGCAGGCACGCCCGGCACGAGGCCGTAGAGCGTCGTCGCGACCGACTCGATCGCCGTTCCCGGACCGGCGATCGCGTGCGTGGCGCAGATGAACGACCACGTGACGAACAGGATCGGCAGGCCGATGCGCGTGCCGATCCGATCCATGAGGGTGCCGGCCGGGATCTGGCCGAGCATCATCCCCAGGTTGAACGCCACGGCGATGTAGGCGTACTGCGCGTTGGTCCACTTCCACTGTTCGCGCAGGAGCGGCGCCAGCACCGACAGCGTCTGCCGATCCAGCAGGTTGATCGTCATCGACGCGGCGAGCAGCCCGACGATCGTCCAGCGCTGGCCGTCGGTCAGGAGCGGAGGCTGGAGGCTGGAAGTTGGAGGCTGGAGGTTAGAGGCTGGAGGTTGGGGCATCGGGCCTCAATTCGCGACGGTCGTCCAGTGTCCCGACGAGCTTGACGCCTGAAGGGCCGCAAGGATCTTCTGAACCGCGAGGCCGTCGCGGAAATCCGGATGGAACTCGGCGCCGGTGTCGAGCGCGTGGAGGAACTCGCCGAGAGCCGCAATGAAGGTGTGCTCGTAGCCGATGATGTGCGCGGGGCGCCAGAAGTGCGGAAACACCGGATGCTTCATGTCGGTCACGAGGATGTCGCGCGTGCCCTGATCGACCGCCGGGTCGTTCGCATCCGCGAACTCGAGATGATTCAGCCGCTCGAGATTGAAGCGCAGCATGCCGCCCGACCCGTGGATCTGGAAGCTGTTCGCGTTGCGGCAGCCGATGCCGAAACGCGTCGCCTGGAACTGCCCGACGCTGCCGTTGGCGAATTTCACCTGGGCCAGGAACGCATCGTCGATCGTCCGTCCCGGCACGAACGTCTTGCGCAGGGCGATCCCTTCGACAACGGGGCCGTTGAGATAGAGCGCCGTGTCGAGGAGGTGCGTCAGCAGATCGTCGGCGACGCCGGATCCCGCCTGCGCCGGGTCCATCTTCCACGTGCCGTCGCGCGACCGATCGGGCCCCCACTGCTGGCGGTACGCGGCGTCGTAGTGAAAGATCGTCCCGAGGCGGCCGTCCTTGAGCAACTGCGCCGCCAAGGCGATCGCCGGCACGCGCCGATAGTTGTACCAGACCATCGTCCGCACGCGCTGCGCGGCGTCGACCATCGCGTCCGCGTCCGCGACCGTCAGCGCCAGCGGCTTCTCGCAGAGCACGATCTTTCCTGCGCGCGCCGCGGCGATCGCCACTTCGGCGTGGAGGTGATTCGGCAGCGCGATGTCGACGAGATCGATGTCCTTGCGATCGATCGCGGTGCGCCAATCCGTGGACGTTTCTTCCCACCCCCAGCGCGCGGCCATCACCTGGAGCGAATCCGCGTCGCGGCCGCACAGCAGCGTGCGCCGGACGCGGATCGGCGTGTCGTAGAAGTGCCCGACCTGGGCGAAGGCGTTGGAGTGCGCCTTGCCCATGAACCCCTGGCCGAGCAAGGCGACGCGCAGCTCGCGCATGCGCTTAAAGAGGCTTGCTCGCTCGCGCGGCGGCGTCCCAGCCGAGGATGCGGTTCTGCTGCATCGCTTCGAGCGCCAGCAGGCACGGGAGCGCCGAGTTGTACCCGACTTCGAGCGGCGCGTTGGTGGCGCGGTTCTTCGCCTTCATCTTGTCGAGGAAATCACGCGTGTGGACGTGGAGCGGATAATCCTCTTCCACCGCGCCGCGCGGGTTGATCGTCACGGTCAGTTCCGGTGCCGGCTTGCCGCCCCCGCGTCCCCCGCCCGGCCCGCCTGGACCGCCCGGCGCGCCGCCGCGACCGCGTCCGCCCCCGGCCCCGGGCGCTGCCGCCGTGCTCGTCTGCACGTTGCCCGCTCCGGGCGGCGGCTCGGGACCGACGCGGTTCCGCGTCGGCGCCACCGTCGGCCGGAGCGCCCAGCCCATGCGGTTGACCTGCAGCGTGCCGTTGCCGGCATAGAAGAACACGCCCCAGCCCTCGATGTCGGGCGCTTTGGGATCCGCGAAGTTCTGGCGGGCATAGACGCTGTTGGCGAACGTCATCATGTGCGTGTCGAACTGCCACGCGATCGAATAGGTGTTGAAGACGCACTCGGGATCGATCGTCGGACTCGAGTTGAAGCCGAGCGCCGTGGTCCTCAACGGTTGCTTCCTGTCCGCGTCGAGGAACCAGTTCGCAACGTCGACGTGGTGCGCGCCCCAGTCGCCGATCATGCCGCTGCCGTATTCCCACCAGCCGCGGAACCCGAGGTATCCCTGCTTGAACGGCTTCTTCGGCGCGTCGACCTGCCACTGATCCCAGTCGAGATAGGCCGGAACCGGAACCGGATCCTGCTTCTGCTGCGCGTACGCGCCGGGCTGCTGGATGAGCACGTGCGTGATCGGATCGAGCTTGTCGAGCTGCTTCTTCGCTTCGATGAAGTGATCCCAGCTCCGCTGGTGGGTGCCGACCTGCACGACGAGGTTCGGGTGCCTGGTGAAGGCGTCGAGCATCGCGTTGATGCGCGGGATCGAGTTCGAAATCGGCTTCTCGACGTAAACGTGCTTGCCTGCCGCCAGCGCGTCGACGAAGATCCTGCTGTGCGAGAAGTCCGGCGTCGCGATGAGCACCGCGTCGATGTCGTTACGGTCGAGCACGCGGCGGTAGTCCTTGACGACGTCGAATTTGGCGAACGGACGGTTCTCGGCCTGGAACGTCGCCTGTTTCTGGGTGTTGACTTCACATCCCGCGACGAACTGACAGTCCTGGTTCCGCGTGAGCGAGTCGAACACGCGCGCGGCGCGGGTGCCCATGCCGATGACGCCCATCCGCACGCGGTCGTTGGCGCCTTGCCACCCGATAATCGGGCGCGCCGCGGTGACCGCGAGCGCCGCGGCGGAGGACTGCAGAAATTCTCGACGGGTCGCCATAGACAATCTCCTTCGCGGCCGGAGTCTACTCTCGTTCCGCAGCACGCGCAATCGATTTCAGGCCGGTAAACGCGCGTTCTGCGCGCGGCGTATCGATCGGGATTGCGGTCCGAAGCGTGAGTAGAATTGGCAAGTGAGGTTCTTCGCACGACTCCTCGTCGTCGCCAGCGCGGCGGTATCGATCTGCCCGGTGCCCGCGGCCGCGCAGACGGCGGGCGCGACGCTGCTCGTCGAAGCGCGCGATCAGAGCGGCGCCCCCGTGCCGGGCGCGCTCGTGACGATCACCAGCCAGGACACCGGACTCGACCGCGTCGGCACGACGGTCGACGACGGGACGGTGTGGCTCGTGCGTCTGCCGGCCGGCACCTACACGCTGTCGGCCGTCCGCGGCGGCTTCAAGACAGAAGTCATCAAGAACGTCAAAGTCGACGCGGCCGCGCGCGGCAAGATCACGCTCATCTTCAAGCCCGGCGACTACACCGAGCAGGTCGTCGTCGAAGCCGACGCGACGACGCTCCGGATCGGCAACAGCGCCGTCGGCGCGGTCTTCGATTCCGAGACGCTGCAGACGCTGCCGGTGCCCGAGCGCGAACCGCTCGAGTTCGCGACGCAGGCGGCCGGCATGGCGCCGCCGGCGCCGGGCTCGCGGCTGTCGACGCAAGGCAACACCGGCGTCAACAGCGCTGGCGCCCGCGAGGCGGCCAACAACTATCTGCTCGACGGCGTCGACAACAACGATCAGTTCCTCAACCGTCTCATCATCAACCCGAGCCTCGACGCGATCCAGGAGTTCTCGCTGCTGCAGAACACCTACGACGCCGAGTACGGCCGCAGCGCCGGCGCACAGCTCAACATGGTGACGAAGTCGGGTTCGCGGATGCTCCACGGATCGCTGTACGAGTTCTTCCGCGACTCGTCGCTCGACGCGCGCAACGCGCTCGACGACGGCAGCCTGCCGAAGCCTGAGCGCCAGCGCCACCAGTTCGGCGGCACGCTGGGCGGACCGCTGTGGCTGCCGCGGTCGTTCTATTTCATCAACGCGGAAGGAATCAACGGCCGCGAGGCCGACACGCGGCTCGCGCACGTGCCGACGGCGCTCGAGCGCGCCGGCAACTTCAGCGCCTCGGGCGTCGCGATCCGCGATCCCTTCACCGGGCAGCCGTTCCCGGGAGGCGTGATCCCCGCGGAGCGGCTGAGCCCGGCAGGCCTGGCGGCGGCGAACCTCTATCCGATGCCCAACCGCGCCGACCCGCAGACCAACTTCGTGTCGTCGCCGCTCGCGGATCGCCGGGCGATCCAGTTCACGATCAAGACGGATCACACGGTGTGGCGCGGCAGTCCGCTGATGTTCCGCTACAGCTTCAGCCGTGACGATCGCGACCAGCCGTTCCCCGTCCGCGCGCGCAACCTGCCCGGGTTCGGCATCTCGGTCCTCGATCAGGGCCACAACTTCGCGAGCGGCCTGACGAAGGCCTGGACGGCGCGCGTCTTCAACGAACTGCGCGTCGGCGTGAACGCGCTCTATCGCGACAACGCGCCGCAGAGCGCCGGCCTCGATCGATTCGCCGCGCTCGGCATCACCGGTCCGTCGCTCGGCTCCGCCGACAGCGGCTACATGACGATGATCGTGCCGGGCTACGAAACGCTCGGCGACGACCCCAACCTGCCGGTGCTGCGGCGGACGCGCACCGTCCACGTCACCGACGCGCTGACGATCGATCGCGGACGGCACCACCTGAAGACCGGCGGCGAGCTGCGCACGTATCGATCCGACGGGTACAACCATCTGTTCGCACGCGGCCAGGCGACGTTCTCGGGCGCATTCACCGGCCAGTCGTTCGCGGATCTGCTGCTCGGCTTCCCCACCGTCACGCTGCTGGGCGTCAACGACAACCGCCAGGCGCTGCGCACGTGGTCGGCTTCAGGGTTCGTGCAGGACGACTGGCGCGTCCATCAGCGGCTCACGCTCAACGCGGGACTCCGCTACGAGTTCAACGCGCCGCCGTACGACACCGACAATCGCATGCGGATCCTCGACCTGACGACGTTCCAGCTGCAGCAGGTCGGCGAAGGCGGTGTGCCGCGCTCGGGCCTCCACACCGACCTGAACGATTTCGCACCTCGGGTGGGCGCGAGCTGGGATCTCACCGGCAGCGGCCAGTGGATGGTGCGCGGCGGCTACGGCATCTTCTACGACTCGGGCACGCTCATCGAGAACTCGGCGCTGTACTTCAATCCGCCGTACTGGACGCTGTCGCTGTGGGTGCCGAACCCCGCGCCGGTCACGATCGCCAACCCGTTCCCTGCGGGACGCGCGATCGCGCCGAAGGCGTCGATCAACACGCTCGATCCGAACATGCGGACGCCGTACGCGCAGGAAGCCACCGCCGGCGTGGACGGCGCCGTGAAGGGCGCCACGATTGCGGCGCGCTACGTGACGTCGTACGGCTACGATCTCGCGCGCAAGCGCAACATCAACCAGGCCTACCCGGGTCCCGGCGCCATCGATCCGCGCCGGCCGATCCCGACGCTCGGCGACGTGCTGCTCGTCGAGTCGACGTCCACGTCGACGTATCACGCGCTCGACGTCACCGTCTCGCGCCGCACGCGCCGCGGCGTCTGGCTGCGCGCCGCCTATACGCTCTCGAACTCGATGGACGACACGTCGGCGTTCCTCGCGACCGACGGCGACGACAACACGCCGCAGGACAGCCGCAACCTCGCCGCCGAGTGGGGCCCGTCCGACTTCGACGTGCGCCAGCGGCTCGTGCTCACCGGCAGCGTGCAGTCGCGGCAGACGGGTCCGTGGATCCTGCGCGACTGGCAGGCGAGCGCGGTCTTCACGGCGCAGTCGGGCCGTCCGTTCACGCCGCGTGTCAGCTTCGACAACAGCAACACGGGCAACGTGGGCGGCGGCACGTTCGCCTACGATCGGCCCAACGTGTTCGTGCCCAGTCCCACGGCACTCCTGCCGCCGGGGACGAAGATCGTCAGCTACGAGGGGCAGATGTTCGTCATCGCGCCGCAGTACACGTTCGGCGACGCGGGCCGCAACAGCCTCGTCGGGCCCGGCTACGCGACGCTCGACGCGATGGTCAGCCGCCGCCTGTCGCTCGGCGATCGCCGGCAGCTGACGCTGCGCCTCGAGATCTTCAACGCCCTCAATCGCAACAACCTGCAGCTGCCCGACAGCTTCGTGGACCGCGTGACGTTCGGCCAGTCGCTGTCCGCGTATCCTCCGCGCCAGCTCCAGCTCGCCGCTCGATTCACGTTTTAGGCCGAGGGGGTCGCCTCCCGGCACGCCTCCGCTGACGCGTCGGCGTGTCGGCCGTAGCCGTGGCGAAGGCGGAACGGCCTGCACGTGCGATACGCTCTTGCCGTCACGTCGATGCTCGCCGCGCTGGGACTGATCACGATCGTCACGCTCCTCGCCGTCATCGTCAGTCGGACGGCGTCGCCGCTCGTTGCGCTCGTCCTGGTGCCGGTCGCCGCCGCGCTCGCCGGCGGTTTCGGCCTGTCGACCGCCCGGTTCATCGTCAGCGGCATTCAGCAGATCGCGCCGGTGGCGGCGATGTTCGTGTTCGCGATCCTCTATTTCGGGATCATCACGGACGCCGGCACGCTGGATCCGATCATCAACGGCATTCTGCGCGCCGTCGGCGCGCGCCCCACACGTGTGGTCGTCGGCTCGGCGCTGCTCGCGCTGCTCGTCCATCTCGATGGCTCCGGCGCGGTGACGTTTCTCGTGGCCGTGCCGGCGATGCTGCCGCTCTACGATCGGCTCGGCATCGATCGGCGGGTGCTGGCGTGCGTGGTCTCGATGGCGGCGGGCGTGAACTTCCTGCCGTGGACGGGTCCGATGATCCGCGCGTCGGCGGCGCTGCACATCCCGGTCGCGGAGCTGTTCCGTCCACTGATCCCGGTTCAACTCGTCGGCCTCGCCTTCGTCTTCACCGTCGCCTGGCTCCTCGGCCGCCGCGCCGAACACCGTCGGACCAGGGTTCAACCAGGGTCAAACCAGGGTCAGATCGGGGTTCAACCAGGGTCAGACCGGGGTCTGACTGGGGTCACACTAGGGTCAGACCCTGGTTTGACCCTCGGGGTGGGGGCCGGGCCGGCGCGCACGGGGACGCAGGGGGCGAGGCCGGCGCGGGCGGGGAGGACCGGACTGGTGTGGGTCAACGGGGCAATCACGATCGCGATCGTCGGCGTGATGATCGCAGGCCTCGTCGACCCCGCGGTGATGTTCATGATCGGGACTGCCGTCGTGCTGACGATCAACTACCCGAACCCCGACACGCAGCGCGCGCGGATCGACGCGCACGCCAGGGCCGCCATGATGATGGCGGCCATCCTGCTCGCCGCGGGCGCGTTCACGGGGATTATGAAGGAGAGCGGGATGCTCTCGGCGATGGCGCACGCGGCGGTCGGCATGGTGTCGCCGCGGCTTGCGCCGCGCATCCCCGTCGTGCTGGCGATCGCCTCGATGCCGTTGAGCCTGCTGTTCGATCCGGACTCGTTCTACCTCGGCGTCCTCCCCGTCGTCGCCGACGTCGCAGGACAGTTCGGCGTGCCGGCCGCGCACGTGGGCCAGGCGGCGCTGCTCGGACAGATGACTACAGGATTCCCCGTCAGTCCGCTGACGCCGGCGACGTTCCTCGTCGTCGGCCTGACCGGCATCGAGCTCGGCGAGCATCAGCGCTTCACCGGGCCACTCCTGTTCGCCGCGACGCTGATCATGACGATCGCCGCCGTGCTCTTCGGAGTGTTCGGACTGTGACCCATCCGCGCCTCGATGGGCAGGGCGAACGGCCGTTCCGCATCGGCTGCGGCGCCGGCTACGCCGGCGATCGCATCGAACCGGCAGTCGAGCTCGTCGAGCGCGGTGAGCTCGACGCCATCGTGTTCGAATGCCTGGCCGAGCGGACGATCGCGCTCGCGCAGCAGGCGAAGGCCGCCGATCCCGACGCGGGCTTCGATCCGCTCCTCGACGAACGGATGGAAGCCGTGCTGCCGGAAGCGCGGCGGCGAGGCGTGCGCGTCATCACCAACATGGGGGCGGCGAACCCGCCCGCGGCCGCGGCGCGCGTACGCGCGCTCGCGGAGCGCCTCGGCATCCGTCCGCTGACGATCGCCGTCGTCACGGGCGACGACGTGCGATCGATCGTCGGGAGCGGCACCTACACGATCGCCGAGACCGGTGACGTCGTTCGGGAGAGCAGCCTCGTGTCGGCGAACGCGTATCTCGGAGCAGAACCGATCGTCCACGCACTCACCTGCGGCGCCGACGTCGTGATCACCGGACGCATCGCGGATCCGTCGCTCTTCCTCGCGCCCATGGTCGTGCATCACGGATGGTCGCTCGACGACTGGACGCGCGCGGGCCGCGGGACGCTCGTCGGCCATCTGCTCGAATGCGCGGGACAGGTGACGGGCGGCTACTTCGCGGATCCCGGCGTGAAGGACGTCCGGGCGCTCGCGCGTCTCGGCTTCCCGCTCGCGGAGGTGGACGCCGGCGGCGATGCGGTGATCACGAAGGTTGAGGGATCCGGCGGCCAGGTCACGGCGGCCACGTGCAAGGAGCAGCTCCTCTACGAGATTCACAATCCCGCCGCGTACGTCACGCCCGACGTCGCGGCGGACTTCAGCGGCGTACGCATCACGGATCTCGGCGGCGATCGGGTCCGCGTGGAGGGCGCGGACGGACGGCCGTGCCCGGCGACGCTCAAGGTCTCGGTCGGCCAGTACGACGGCTGGATCGGCGAAGGACAAATCTCGTATGCGGGCCCGGGCGCGGTGGCGCGCGGACGCCTGGCAGCCGACGTCGTCGTGGAACGTCTGTCCGTGATCGGCCTGGTCCCGCTGGAACTGCGCACCGACTTGATCGGCGTGGACGCGCTGCACGGGGCGAATCCCGATCGCGCCGGCGACCCGTACGAAGTGCGCCTGCGCGTCGCGGCGCGGACCGCCACCGCGGCCGACGCGTGGCGCGTAGCGCGCGAGGTGGAGACGCTGTACACGAACGGACCTGCCGGCGGGGGCGGCGCCACGACGAATGTCCGGCAGGTGCTCGCCATGCGAACCACCTTCGTGCCGAGGGATCGTGTATCGTGGCACGTGGATTACCTGACTGTCGGTCGACGAGCGAGCGGCAGCGAGTGAGTCTCGCGAACGGAGCGCGCCGGCGAAGCGGCGCGCGAGAGAGCGAGTAGGGGGGACCGGCGGGGCGAAGCCCCCCGGCTGAATAATGACCCTGCGCGACATCGCGCACGCACGAACCGGAGACAAGGGCGAGATCTGCAACATCTCCCTGATCGCGTACGACGGCCGCGACTATCCGCGTCTGCTGACGCACGCGACGGCGGACCGTGTGAAAGCGCTCTTCCGTGGTATCGCGCTCGGCGACGTCGCGCGCTACGAGCTGCCGCATTTGGGCGCCGTGAACTTCGTGCTGACGCGCGCGCTTGGCGGCGGCGTCACGCGATCGCTGGCGCTCGACGCGCACGGAAAATCACTGAGCGCGCTGCTGCTCACGCTGGAGATCCCCGATGACTAGAACGCTCGCGCTGGCGTGCCTCCTCACGACCGCCGCACCGGCGGCGGCCGAAGTCGTCACGCTCGAGATCACGTCGCGCGAGCCGGCGGCGAACGGATACGAGATCGTCCGCGGCCGGATCCACGGCGAGATCGATCCGAAGGATCGCCACAACGCGATCATCCAGGACATCGACCTGGCGCCGCGCAACGCGCGCGGCTGGGTCGAGTACATCGCGACGTTCGCGCTCGCCAAGCCCGTCGATCTGTCGAAGGCGGCGCGCGTGCTGCTCTATCAGGTCGTCAACCGCGGCAACGGACAGGCGACGGCCCGTCCCGACGGCTACATCGTGCTCGTCAGCGGATGGCAGGGCGACGTCATCCCGACGGCGAACAACCAGACGATCGACGTCCCGGTCGCGAAGCAGAGGGGCGGCTCGCCGCTGACCGGCCCCGTGATCGCGCGCTTCGTGGACGTGCCCGACGGCCAGTCGACGGCGCCGATCAGGCTCGCGTCGCTCGGCACCGCCCAACCGTATCTCCCGGTCGATCTCGCGCAGCCGTCGGCGACGCTCACGTGGCACTCGTCCGAGAACTACTCCGGCGTCCAAGATGCCGCGCACGCTGTTCCGCGATCGGACTGGGCGTTTGCCAACTGCGACGCCGCGCCGTTCCCCGGCGCGCCCGATCCCACGCGCATCTGCCTGAAGGACGGATTCCGCGCGGGCCGCCTCTACGAGCTCGTCTACACCGCGAAGGATCCGCTCGTGCTCGGCGTCGGCCTCGCCGCCACGCGCGACATCGTGTCGTTCTTCCGCCACGCGCACAAAGACGCGGGCGGCACGCCGAACCCCGTCGCCGGCGCGATCGACCACGCGGTCAGCGTCGGCGACTCGCAGTCGGGCAACTTCATCCGCACGTTCGTTCATCTCGGCTTCAACCAGGACGAGCAGAACCGCATCGTGTGGGACGGCGCATTTCCGCGCATCGCCGCGCGGCAGACGCCGATGAACGTGCGCTTCGCGCTGCCGGGCGGCGCCGCGGGCGTCTACGAACCGGGCAGCGAAGGCGTCGTCTGGTGGACGACGTACGAGGACAAGGCGCGCGGGCTGAAGCCGGCGGGCCTGCTGGATCGCTGCAGTGCCACGAACACCTGCCCGAAGATCATCGAAGCGTTCGGGTCGTCGGAGTTCTGGGGCCTCCGGATGTCGCCGGATCTCATCGGCACCGACGCAGCGCGCGACCTGCCGCTGCCCGACAACGTCCGCCGCTACTACTATCCGAGCACGACGCACGGCGGCGGACGCGGCGGCTTCCCGACCACGGCGAGCCAGGCGGCCAACAGTGCGTGCACGCTGGCGCCCAACCCGAATCCCGAAGCCGAGCAGACGCGCGCGCTGACGCTGGCGCTCGTCGAGTGGGTCACGCGGGGATCGCCGCCGCCGGCCAGCCGCTATCCGACGCTCGCCCGACACGATCTGGTCCCGGCGTCGCGCGCGGCGATCGGCATGCCCGACATTCCGGGACTGCCGTTCAGCGATCGCATCCTCAATCCGGTCGTACGCTACGACTTCGGCGCCGGCTTCAACGCGTCCGATCTGTCAGGCGTCATGTCGACGGTGCCGCCCCGGATCATCGGCGTGCTGCCGACCTACGTGCCGCGCGTGAACGAGGACGGCAACGAGACGTCGGGCGTCCCGTCGGTGCAGATGCAGGTGCCGCTCGGCACGTACCTGGGCTGGAACACGATCCGTTCGGGACTCTTCGCCGGCCACGGATGCGGCTTCCAGGGCGGCTGGATTCCGTTCGCGAAGACGAAGGCGGAGCGGCTGGCGAACAAGGATCCGCGGCTGTCGCTCGAAGAGCGTTACGGCACGCACGAAGCGTACGTGGAGCGCGTCAAACGCGCCGCCGGACAGGCGGTGCGCGATCGGTTCCTGCTGCCCGACGACGCGCAGCGGATCGTGCGCGAGGCGGAGGCGAGCGACGTGCTACGCTGACGCGCGAGGACACCGCCGAATGCGAACGCGCGCATGGTTGGGCCTGCTTGTGATCGCTGCCGGCGTCGCGCGGATGCTCGCCCAGAGTGGACCCCAGCTGCCGACGTTCAAAGCGGGCGTACAGCTGGTCCGCATCGACGTCTCGGTGCTCGACGACAAGCGGCAGCCCGTGCGCGGGTTGCAGGCGTCCGATTTCACCGTCCTGGAGAACGGGCAGCGGCGGCCGATCCGATCGTTCCAGGCCGTCGACACCGCCGTCGCCACGGCGAAGCCGCCGATGGCGCCGCTGCCGGCGCACAACGTCGCCACCAATCAGGTCGGCGGCGACACCAGCCGGTTGATCGTCATCCTGATGGATCGCTCGATCCCGACCGAGCGGCCGATGCTCGTCGCGCGGCAGATCGCCGGCGCCGCCGTCGATGCGATGGGAGCGGGCGACCTCGCGGCGATCGTCACGACTGGCGGCGGCGTTCCCCAGGACTTCACGTCGGATCGTGCGCGGCTGCACAAGACGATCGCCGCGAGCGACTGGAGCCAGGAGCTGAGCCAGGCCCAGAAGGACGACCCGATCATCGCGTCGCTCGGGCTCGACGATCCAGCGCAGGACGGACGATGTCTATGCGGCCTCTGCGTGATGGACACGATCGCGCGCATTGCGAACGTCCTCCGCGACGTGCCGCGCCGCAAGCTGCTGCTGTTCGTCGGCAGCAACATCATCGTCCAGGCGGGGGACGTCGAATGCGGAAGGCGCGTTCGCGACTCGCGCGAGCATCTCTTCGAAGCGCTCGGCACGTCCGGCCTGACGGTGCACTCGATCGACCCTCAGGGCATCGCAAGCGTCGGCCCGGCTACGCGCGCCACGGTTCCCAACGGCATCGTGAACCGCGACGGCGCCGTCCTTCGAGGACAGCTGACACAGGAGCGCGACGACTTCGTGAAAGCGCAGGGCAGCCTGGGAGTGCTGCCGGACCTCACCGGCGGCCGCACCATTCTCAACAACAACGAGCCGTTCCGGATGGTGCCCGGCGTCCTGCACGAAAGCGACGCGTACTACCTCCTGGCCTTCGAGCCGATCGAGGGGACCCGCGAGGTGCGGCACGAGATTCAGGTCAAGGTGGCGCGTAAGGGTGTGGACGTCCACGCGGCGCGATTCATTCCGCCGTCAGCCGCGACCGCGGCGTCGCCCGCGACGCCGGCAGCCAGTTCGCCGCTCGAGCGCGCGCTCACCGATCTGTTGCCGAACCAGTCGCTGCCGCTCGGCATGTCGGTCGCGGCCTTCGCCGGTCCCGACCCCGGACACGCCTACGTCGGGATCACGCTCGACGCGTCGGCATTCGCGACCACGCCTGGATCGATCCCGCTCGAAATTGCCGTCGTGGCCAGCGACGAGCGCGGACGGCGCGCCGGAGGCGCGCGACAGACCGGAACGGTGCAGGTGCCCGCGTCGGCTGGTCAGGCGACCGGTATGGCGTCGTTCGTCGAACTGCAGACGTATCTCACGCTTCCTGCAGGCGAATACGAACTTCGTGCCGCGGTGATGAACGCCGGCACGCGTGCGGCGTCGAGCGTGTTCACACACGTCACCGTTCCTGCGTTCGACACCGCGCATCTCGGACTGTCGGGCCTGGTGCTGGGCACTCGGGACAACGCCGGAACGCTGCCCGAAGGTGCACCCGCGATCCCGATCGTCCCGACGACGGCGCGCGTGTTCAGTACGAGCGGTCCCGCATGGGCCTTCGTGCGCGTCTACCGCCCCGCCGACAGCGGCGCCGTTCAACCGGTCAGCGTCGACACGACCGTTCTCGACAGCCGCGGCCGCCGCGTCAAGCACCAGCTGCTTCCCGACGCGAGCTTCGCCGATCGGAGCGCGGACGTTCGCCTCGCATTGCCGATCAAGGATCTCGCGCCTGGCGACTACCTTCTGCGCATCGACGCGAAGCAAGGGCGCGCCGAAGCGTCGCGCGAGATCGCGTTCACGATTGCGCCTCCGTCGGCGACGAACGCGCCGACGGAACACTCGGCCGATCTCGATGCGGCGCTCGCAGCCGCGGCCGCCTATCTCGATCAGTACGAGCAGCGGATCAGCGCCATCGGCGCCGAAGAGGAATACCAGCAGGCGGTGACTCCACTCGCCGGCTACGTGGCCTCGGGACCCGTGTCGCCCCGGCTGGCCTCCGCAAACCCCGGAGGCGCCGCGCCAATCAGCCGCAGGACGCGCGCGAACATCATGACGATCGGTCTCGGCGCGCGCGGGTGGGTCGCGTTCCGCGACGTCTTCGAGGTCGACGGCCGGCCGGTCCGCGATCGCGAAGAACGGCTGGTGCGAATTCTCCAGAACGTCACGCCGGACTCGCTCGAACAGGCGCGACAGATCGCGGTGGAGAGCGCGCGCTACAACCTCAACCCGGAGTCGACGCGCATCAACCGCACGATCAACGTCCCGATGACGGCGCTGCTCTTCCTCCGCGCCGCCAACCAGTCCCGTTCGTCGTTCCGCCTCGGCAAACCCGAGCGCGTCGCCGGCATCCCGTGCGTCACGCTCCAGTTCGCCGAGCGCGGCCAGCCGCGGCTGATCCGCACGAGCGACGACGCGGCGGCGCAGGGGACGTTCTGGATCGACATGGCCAACGACGGGCGCGTCGTCAAGACCGAAGTGCGCATGCAATCGGACAGCGCCGGCCAGTCCGTGCGCTCGCAGACGGCCGTCACCTACGCGCGCGTCGACAAACTCGATCTGTGGGTACCGGTCGTCATGGACGAGGCCTACGAAGTGCTCTCGACGCGGCAGACCGTGACCGGACACGCCACCTATTCGGATTTCCGCGAATTCAAAGTGATCACGTCGTCGGACATCAAGTAACGGCGGCGACCCATTTGGGTGATCCGTGCCGCTGGCGCGCGGCGCGACAATCGCGGTATGGCGGCGCTCCCCGACCCGAATGACGACGATCTCCTCGACGCGTATTCCCGCGCGGTCATCCATGCGGTCGACGCCGCAGGTCCGGCCGTGGTTCGCATCGAAGTCGATCGCGCGACAGGCTCCGGCGTCCTCTTCACGCCCGACGGACTGCTGCTGACCAACGCCCACGTCGTCTCGTCGGGCCGCCCGCGGGTGACGCTGGCGGACGGCCGGACGCTGGAGGCGGACGTCGTCGGACGGGACGCCTACACGGATCTCGCGGTGCTGCGCGTCACGCTCGGATCGGCGCCGGCGAGCTGGGCGGCGTTCGGCGACTCGCGCGCGGTTCGCGTCGGCCAGGTCGCCATCGCGATCGGCAACCCGTACGGCTTTCAGCACTCCGTCACGTCCGGCGTCGTCAGCGCGCTGGGCCGCACGCTGCGCACGAGCAGCGGTCCGCAGATCGACGACGTGATCCAGACCGACGCTGCGCTGAATCCAGGCAACTCGGGCGGACCGCTCGTCGACACCCGCGGACGCGTGATCGGGATCAACACGGCCACGATCCAGTCGGCGCAGGGCCTCTGCTTCGCGATCGCGTCCAATACCGCGCGGTTCGTCGCGTCACGGCTGATCCGCGACGGCCGCATCCGGCGGAGCTATCTGGGCATCTCGAGTCAGACCGTGCCGGTGCCGCGCGGGATCGCGCGCGCGAACGGCCTCGCGATCACGTCGGCCGTTTTCGTGACGGCGGTCGAGGTCGGCAGTCCTGCCGCCACCGCCGGCCTCCGCGACGGCGACGTCATCGTCGCGCTCGATCGCGAGCCGATCGCCGCCGTCGAAGACCTGCATCGTCAGCTCGACGAGCGGCGCATCGGCGTGCCGACGGCTCTGTCGATTCTGCGCGGCGGCACGCGGCGCACGCTGACCGCCGTGCCCATCCTCAGGGTGTAGGGTCAGACTGGTGTCAGACTGACCCGAGTTCGGGGCTTCGGGGGTGTCAGAGCGTGATCAGCCCGCGGCGGACGGCGAGGCGGACGGCGTCGGTACGATTGGCGGCGCCGAGCTTGCCGGCGATCGACGCGACGTGGAACTTCACCGTCTGATCGCTGATGCCGAGCCGCGCGGCAATCGACTTGTTCGGCAGTCCCTCAGCCAGCAGCTCGAGCACCTGGATCTCGCGCGGCGTGAGCGATTCGGCGGACGGCGGATCGTCCGCCGCCCGCCGGTACGGCAGCACGATCGCGTCGGCATCAACGGCGTCGGCCCGCGCCGACGCCAGGGTCGGGTGCTCGCCGACGACGTCGGCGAGCCCGTTCATCCGGGACCGGAGGCGCTCGCGGGCCGCCGGGGACCCGACCAGCAGGACTTTCATGGGTGTCAAGAGAGCTGACCGACTCCCAACTCCCGAATTGGGACTTGGAAATTATCGCTCCTCACCCCTAGGACGCTCCCCGACGACGATTGGTACCAAAGTGGACGACCCGCCGCGGAGCACGTCGAGCTGCAGGGTGCGGCCGGGCGGCGTGATCGAGAGCAGATCGAGCAGCTCCTGGGGCGACGCGACCGGCTGTTCGTCGACCTTCAGCACCAGGTCGCCGACGAGGATCCCGGCCGATTCGGCGGGTCCGCCCGAGGTGAGTCCGACGATCAGGAGGGCCGTGTCGCGCTCGGGCGTGCGCTGTTTCTCGGGCAGCTTCGCCGGCTGCCCGGCGATCCCGAGGTAACCGCGCTTCACCTGGCCGTGCTCGAGGATGCTCGCGGCGGTGTTCCACGCGATGGCCGCCGGGATGACCACGCCGGTCCCGCGGATCGTCATCGACGTCGCGATCCCGAGGAGCCCGCCCGACGTGTCGACGAACGCGCCGCCGGCGAAGCCGTCGTGCATCGGCGCGGTCGTGCGGATGACCTGCTCGATCGCGCGGCGGCGTCCCGTCGGCAGCGGTCCGCCGATCACCGACACGATGCCGGCGCTCGCGGTGACGACGTTGCTCCAGGAGCGCGCCACGGCGAGCGCGAGATGCCCGACGCGGGGTTCGGCGGCCGCGCGCGCGATCGGCGCGCCGTCGAGTCCCGCCGCGCGCAGCACGGCCAGCCCCGTCGCGGG
>Ga0066903_100000432_pt1 | contig 25952 bp, 20 predicted proteins | sample PanSoiMetaGPlot1_FD_67491 | JGI IMG/M metagenome (GOLD analysis project Ga0066903, IMG submission 67491) | Tropical forest soil microbial communities from Panama analyzed to predict greenhouse gas emissions - Panama Soil - Plot 1 (version 2) | ecosystem: Environmental > Terrestrial > Soil >... | reverse complement strand
TCTGCCCCGTGTTCATCGACCAGCCGGAAAAGATCCTCCAGATGCGCCAGAACCTGGTGCTGGTGCAGGAGAAGGTCCCGTCCGATCTGGCGCGCACCTTCACCAACCTCGAGCGAAACGGCAACCCGTGGGGCATCGGCGCGGACAAGCGGATGGACTGGGCCGAAGGGCTGAACGTGCCGACGCTGGACGACAAGCCCGACGCGGAATACCTGCTCTGGGTCGGCTGCGCGGGCGCGTTCGACGACCGCATCAAGAAGCAGACGCGCGCGCTGGTCGACGTGATGCGCGAGGGCGGCGTCGACTTCGCCGTGCTGGGCCTGGAGGAAGGCTGCTCGGGCGATCCCGCACGCCGCGCCGGCAACGAGATGCTCTACCAGATGCAGGCGCAGCAGAACGTCGAGACGATGAACGCCAAGAAGGTGAAGAAGGTCGTCACCGCCTGCCCGCACTGCCTGCACACGATCAAGAACGAGTACCCGCAGCTCGGCGGCAACTTCGAGGTCCGCCACCACACGCAGCTGATCCGCGAGCTGGTCGCGGCCGGGAAGATCACCATCGACGGTGACAAGCTGGCGCCCGGCAACGGTGCCGGCCGCCCCGCCGTCACCTTCCACGACCCCTGCTACCTCGGGCGCTGGAACGGCGAGTACGACGCCCCGCGCGCGGTCCTCGACGCGCTTCCGTCCGGCGCCGCCGGCCGGGTCGAGCTGCCGCGCAACAAGCAGCACGGGTTCTGCTGCGGCGCGGGCGGCGGGCGAATGTGGATGGAAGAGAAGATCGGCACGCGCGTGAACCACAACCGCACGGACGAGATCCTGGCGAGCGGCGCCGAGACGGTCGCCACCGCCTGCCCGTTCTGCACGATCATGCTGCGCGACGGCGTCCAGGACCGGAACGCGGGCGATCGCGTCCAGGTCCTGAACGTCTCCGAGCTGGTCGCTAAGTCGATGAAGCGGAAACGGGAGATCGACGCGACGGCAGGAGCAGCAGGAACGCCGTCGCCGACGTGACCGCGCCCGTCGCCAGGAACACCGGCATGTAGCCGGTCCGGTCGGCGATGGCGCCGATCGCGCCCAGCCCCGCGATGCCGAGGTTGATGGCCCCGTTCGCGAACGCGAGCAGCCGCGGTCTCTCCTCGCGGGCGGATTCACCCAGAATCAGCGCCATCAGCGCCGGGAAAACGATCCCGTGAACGAGCCCGAACGCCGCCCCGAGCGGGATGAGGTGCTCGGGTCCGGCGATCGCGAGCGCGACCACGACCAGGCCGTAGCCCGCCGCCCCGGCGAACGCCGTCCGTCTCGGTCCCAGCCGATCGACGATCCGCGTGCCGCCGATGCGAACGGCGAGCGCCGTCAGTGTGTAGGTCACGAAGAAGCCGCGCACGACGGCGATCCCGTGTGTCAGGGCGAACGGCGCGATGAAGGTCGACACCGCGGCGGCGGCTAAGCTTCCGACCGCGAGCACGCCGATCACGATCGCCTGATTGCGCGCCGGGCGCGGCTTCGCCGGCGAGGCGGGAACGCGCGCCGCCAAGTTGGCGCCGGTCGGCAGCCGACGGCAGTAGATCGCGCCAGCGAGCGCCACCGCTCCCGACAGGAGGAACAGCGGCCGCGCGCCGGAACGCAGAGCGATCGGTTCCGCCACCGCGGGGCCGAGCGCGCTGGTCGCCAGCGCCACCGCGCCGTAAAGACCGATTCCGTGCCCCAGACGGACGGGCGGCGCGACCTCGGCGACCAGCGACATGCCCGCCGCGAACGTCAGCGACCAGGCGATCCCCTGCACGCCGCGCAGGACCGCGGCCAGCGGCCCGGCGCCGTGAATGAAGATGAACCCGAGCCCCGCCGCGCCGAGCAGGAACGTGCCCAGGATCATCGTACGGCGGCAGTCGAGACGCCGGACCAGCGGCGCCATCACCGGGATGGTCGCGAGGCTCGCCACCCCGAACGCGGCCATGACGATGCCGATCTGCTTCGCGTTCGCGCCGTAGCTGACCGCCAGCAACTTCGGCAGCAGGACGAACAGGGCGTAGGCGAATCCGAACAGCGCCTCGGCGATCAGCAGATCGACGAAGGCACGACTCCAGAGGCGCGCGCCGGGCGCACCTCGACTGTATGGCTCGGATTCTCCGGGAGATGAGGAGACGGACGATGCTGCGGCGGACATTTTCGCTCCAAGGGGTGCCTGCCTCGGAGCGAGTGAGACCGCCTCACCCTCTCCGCTGCGGGCGGGAGAGGGTGGGACGACTGAAGCTGCTCAGCGGTCTCTCACGCTCTCCCGAGCGCCCTTGACGATGACGAGCGTCATCGTCGGCAGCGCGCACGAGCGCTGCCAGAGGCGATTCGAGAAGGCGTGATTGAGCAACATCGTGACGAGCGTGATCATGCCGGATCGCGGCTAACCGTCAAGCCTTTCGTTGGCCCTACAGTAATTGCCGCGTTCGACCGACAGAAACGTGACTTATTCTGCGCTGAATGTGGTGCAGCCCCCCGGCGTCACAGGGGGCGACTTCTGCGGAAAGGGTGAGAGGCCATGCGCGTGAAGATCGCCAGCTCGTTGCTGATTCTCGGTTCGTTGTTCGGTTGTTACGTCCAGCCAGCCAACCCGCCGCCAGCCACATACGGACAGGCGCCGCCCCCGGAGGCACCACCGACGGCGAACCCGTACCCGCAGCAGCCGACGTACGCGCCGCCGCCCGAGCAGCCGGCGCCGCCCCCTGCCCCGGCCGCGCCGCCCAGCCCGCCCACGTACAGCGGCCCGGTTTACGACAACTACAACGGCAACGTCGTCGGCAGCAGCGTTCCGTCGGTCGACGTCTTCTATAACGACCTGCAGCCCTACGGCAGCTGGTACCAGGACCCGACCTACGGCTGGGTGTTCGCGCCCCCGTCGCCGAACTACCTCCCCTATTCGAACGGGCACTGGGCGTACACCGATTACGGCAATACGTGGGTGTCGGCCGATCCGTTCGGCTGGGCGACCGATCACTACGGCCGCTGGGTCTGGGCCAACCGTTGGGTCTGGCGCCCCGATACGACCTGGGGCCCCGCCTGGGTGCAGTGGCGCGAGGGTGACGGCTACGTCGGGTGGGCGCCGGTCGGCTACACGGACGACGCCTACGTCCCGGACGTCTCCTGGCGCTTCGTCAACGCCCCGTACCTGTACTCGCCGACGCCGAGCAGCTACTACTTCGGGAATGCCACGCCGTATCTGCGCGGCTCGTATCCGGTCCACCGCTACTGGCGCAACGGCAATCAGACCTGGGTCGCCGGTCCCGACAACGACTGGATGAACCGCTACCGGGTGCAGCCGCGGCGCGAGACGATCGACCCGGTCCAGTACGGCCGCTACAACGACATGCAGCGGCGCCAGGCCGAACAGCGCGCGAGAGAGAACCAGCGCCAGTGGGATATGCGCCGCCGGCAGGACGAACAGTTCCGGCGCGACATGGCCGCGCGGCAACAGCGCGAGGACGAGGCGCGGCGGCAGCAGGCCCAGCAGCAGCAACGTCAGATGGAGGAGCAGCGCCGCCAGCAGGCGGAACAGCAGCGCCTCGCGACGGAGCGGGCCCGCATCGATTCGGAGCGCCAGCGCGCGCGCAACGATGCCGACCGGCAGCGTTTTGAAGCCGAGCAGCGGCGGGTCGAGGAGCAGCAGCGCCGCATCCAGACCGATCAGCAGCGCCAGCAGGCCGAGCAGCAGCGCCGCATGCAGGAGGAACAGCAGCGCCAGGCCGCGGCCCGCGCGCGCCAGGAGCAGGAGCTGGCGCGCCGGCAGCAGGCGGACCAGCAGCGTCAGGCCGCCGAGCAGCAGCGCCAGGCCCAGCAGCAGCAACGCCAGATGGAGGAGCAGCAGCGCCGCCAGGCCGCCGACCAGGCTCGCCAGCAGGCCGAGCAGCAGCGCCAGGCCCAGCAGCAGCAACGCCAGATGGAGGAGCAGCAGCGCCGCCAGGCCGCCGACCAGGCCCGCCAGCAGGCCGAGCAGCAGCGCCAGGCCCAGGAGCAGCAGCGCCGCATGCAGCAGGACCAGCAGCGTCAGGCCCAGGAGCAGCAGCGCCAGCAGGCCGAACAGCAGCGCCAGGCGCAGGACCAGCAGCGCCGGATGCAGCAAGAGCAGGCGCGGCAGGCGCAGGACCAGGCCCGCCAGCAGCAGGAACAGGCCCGCGCCCAGCAGGAACAGCAGCGCCAGGCGGACCAGCAGCGCCGCCAGCAAGAGGACCAGCAGCGCCGCCTGGCCGAGCAGCAACGCCGCCAGCCGGGGCCGCCCGCGCAGCCCCCCGGCAACAACGGGAACGGGAACGGCAACGGCAGCGGCCAGCAGAAGCGCGATAAGAAGCAGCACCCGTAAGCACTGCGCGCGCGTTACAGGTTCTTGTTCAGGACCTCCGTCACGTCGGCGGGGATGGGGGTCACGCGGCGCAAGCGGCCGTCCTCGAACTTGTATTCGAGGGTGAACCGCCGCTCCTTGCGCTGGGCTTGCCGCCCGCAGTAGGCACTGTCCTCTTCGCCGTGCGCAGGCTCCGCGACGGCATCGACCAGGACGAGGTCCACGAACATCCGATCGCCGCGCGCGGAGACTTTACCCATCTCGACGGTCGCGACCGGTCCGCACGTCCGCACATCCACCAGCGTGAGCTCATCGGCCAGGCCTGGGTCGGCGGGCGCCTCGGGCGACGGATTCGCGATCGTGGGCAGCTGTTTGCTCGGCTCGGGTGGCTCGCGGAAGCTTCCGTGTCCCAGGAAGCCGCAGGTGCTGGAATAGATGCCCTGGTTCCCACCCGCTTCGCACAGGAACAGCACGTCTCGCCGGGTGCGTGTGGTCAGCCGCAGGCGGGCTTCGAACTGATTGCCTATCCGACGCGCTCCGGCCGGAAGATGCGTGACGAGATGATAGCTCTTGCCGCTGCCGCGAACGATCGCCAGCGTGAGCGTCGCTCCTGAGGTCGCTCCGTTGCCCACTTCCAGCAGCACTTCGTCGGCTCCCGCGACGAGGAACGACCCGGAAGCGAGCGGACGCGCCGGCGGATCCGTACTTCCGCAGAGCGTGATGGCGTCGGCGTCGTCGAGCCCGATCTCCTTCAATCGCGCGGTCGCGCGCTCGTCGCCGGTGTGCGGCGCGAGCGATCGCACGACGTCGTAGTTGTTCGGATCCCACTGAGGCCGCATCGGCTTTCCGTCGGGCGTCGACCAGAGGCCGTCACAGAGGTCGTTGATCGCCTTGCGGTACGCGGCGACCGCCCGCGTACCCTTGGCCTTGTCGAGCAGGGGCGCCTCGCGCAGCGCGGTCCCCGCCCCCGCCGCCCCGCCGGACGGAGACGCAGCCGCGATCGTCGCCAACAGCAGCAGCACTGACGGCGAGATTATTCCTCGTCGTCGCGCGCCGCTGCAAGCCGGTTGATGACGCCCATGTCCTCCAGCGTCGTCACATCGCCACGCACGGCGCCGCTGGTCGCGATCTCGCGCAGCAGGCGGCGCATGATCTTGCCCGAGCGCGTCTTTGGCAGCGCGTCGGTGAACCGGATCTCGTCCGGCCGGGCCAGCGCGCCGATCTCCTTGACGACGTGGTCCGACAGGGCCTTCTTCAGCTCGGGCGACGGCGTCGTCCCCGACTTGGGCGTCACGAACGCGAAGATCGCCTGCCCCTTCAGCTCGTGAGGCGGGCCGACGACCGCCGCCTCCGCGACGCCCGGGTGCGACACCAGCGCGCTCTCGATCTCCGCGGTGCCGAGGCGGTGGCCTGCGACGTTCAGCACGTCGTCCACGCGGCCCATCACCCAGAAGTAGCCGTCCTGATCCTGGCGCGATCCGTCGCCGGTGAAGTAGACGCCCTGGATCTCGGACCAGTACTGCTTCTGGTAGCGCTCGGGATCGCCGTGAATCCCGCGCAGCATCGACGGCCACGGCTTCTTGATCACCAGGAAGCCGCCCTCGTTCGGCCCGCAGGGTGTGCCGTCTCGCTTGACCACCTGGGGATCGACGCCGAAGAACGGCCGCGCGCAGCTGCCCGGCTTCGCCGCCGTGATGCCCGGCATCGGCGTCATCATGATGGCGCCCGTCTCCGTCTGCCACCAGGTGTCGACGATCGGGCAGCGGCCGCCGCCGATGATCTCGTGGTACCACATCCACGCCTCGGGGTTGATCGGCTCGCCGACGCTGCCGAGCAGCCGCAGCGACGACAGATCGTGCTTCTGCGGGAACTCGTTTCCCCACCGGACGAAGGCGCGGATCGCCGTCGGCGCCGTGTAGAAGATCGAAACCTTGCGCCGCTCGATGATCGACCAGAAGCGATCCTTCTCGGGGTGATCGGGCGCGCCCTCGTACATGACGGCGGTGGTGCCGTTCGACAGCGGGCCGTAGACGACGTAACTGTGCCCCGTCACCCAGCCGATGTCGGCCGTGCACCAGAAGATGTCGCCCTCGCGCAGGTCGAACACGTACTTCGTCGTCAGGTGCGCGCCCAGCAGATAGCCGGCGGTCGTGTGAACGATCCCCTTCGGCTTCCCGGTCGTCCCCGACGTGTAGAGGATGAACAGCGGGTGCTCGGCGGGCAGGCTGGCCGGCGGGCAGTCAGCCGGCGCCTTGGCCATGACGTCGTCCCACCAGACGTCGCGCCCCGCCTGCATGCTCACCTTGTCGCCGGTGCGGCGCGCGACGACGCACGCCTTCACCGAGGGCGTCTGCGCCAGCGCCCCGTCGACGTTCGCCTTCAGCGGCACCGACTTGCCGCGCCGCCAGCCGCCGTCCGCCGTGATGCACAGCTTCGCGCCGCAATCGTTGATGCGATCGCGCAGCGCCTCGGCGGAGAAGCCGCCGAACACGACCGTGTGCGTGGCGCCGATGCGCGTGCAGGCCAGCATCGCCACCGCCGCCTCGGGGATCATCGGCATGTAGATGGCGACGCGGTCGCCCGCGACGATTCCCAGCGCCTTCATGGCATTCGCGAACTTGCAGACCTCGGCGTGGAGCTCGCGGTAGGTCAGCTTGCGGCTGTCGCCCGGCTCGCCTTCCCAGTCGAGCGCCACCTGATCGCCGCGCTTGGCCAGGTGCCGATCCAGACAGTTCGCGGACAGGTTGATCTGTCCGTCCTCGAACCATCGCGAATAGGGCAGTTTCCAGTCGAGCACCTTCTTGAAATCACGGATCCAGGTCAGCTCGGCGCGCGCCGTCTCGGCCCAGAAGCCTTCCGGATCGTCGATCGACCGCCGGTACATCTTCTCGTAGCCGGCCGCGTCCTTGATCTGCGCGCGCGCCACGAAATCTGCGGCGGGCGGGAACAGCCGCGCCTCGCGCGAGACCGACTGGATCGTCCCGGATGCATTTTGGTCGTTGGTGCTCATGGTCGAATACTAAATCCTTCCAGGCCGGCCGGCGGCAGCGAATCATCGATCTCGACCGCGGTCACCCGTGCTAGTGAAGGCCCGCGACGTAGCCATTTGATCAAGGCGTCGACGGCGTCGGCGGTCCCTTCGGCCTCGACCTCGACGCTGCCGTCGCGCAGGTTGCGGACCCAGCCCGCGACCCCGGCGCGACGCGCCTCTTGCGCCGTGGCGGCGCGGAAACCCACGCCCTGCACGTCGCCGTGAACGACCGCGCGAACGCGTTTCAAGGTTGGATCCGGAGCTGCGGCAGCGGCCGCGCCGCCGGCGGCAGCTCCCCAGCTCCGGCGCGCACGATCTCGAGCGGCGCGGGCGACGGCGCAGGCCGGCCATCGACCGCCGCCGACAGCACGCGGATCGAACCATCGGACGCCGCGACCGGCGCCAGCAGCCAGCGGCCGTCGAACGACAGATCCGGCATCCCGAGGTGACCGACGGCGGTGATCGATACCGACGCCGCGTCGTCGACGCCGACCCGAAACACCGCCGCCTCGTCGGGGGTGATGGCGGCATGCGCGCCGGGCGCGATCTCCGGGGCGGGGACGGCCGGCTTGGTCGCGGCGGCGAAGAACACCGTCGCGCGCTCGGGCGGCAGGCGAATGGCGGCGCCGCTGACCAGCGGCGGGGCGCGTCCGACCGCGATGCGCGCGGGATCGCGGGCGGCGCCGACGGCGACGACGCGCGCCACCTCGAGGTTGGTCATCGTCTCCGGGCTGGCGCTGAGCCGGATGGCACGCAGCTCGGTCGGCTGAGGCCCACTGGCGCGGCTGCGCGGGTTGTCGCCGGAGAGCACCCAGAGGGTGTCCGCGGCCGGGGAGAACGCCAGGTCGACCAGCACGCTCTCGCGGACGTCGGGCATGACGGACAGCGCGCCCGTCACCGGCGCGCGGCCTTCCGGGACCAGATCGAGCAACGCGACGCGGTTGCCGTCGGCGGTCGCGATCGCGAGCAGCTTGCCGTCGGGCGACAGATCCGCGGCCACGACGTGCGCGCGCTGGATCTCGGCGGGCAGCGCCCGCGGCGTGCTGCGCGCCGGGCGAAGCGGCGACGTCGTATCCAGCAGCAGCACGTCGCGCTCGCGCACCACGGCCAGTACGGGCGCGCGCTCCGCGGCCGCCAGCGCGACGATCGCGGCCGGGCCGAGGTCGAGGTGATAGATGACCTTCGGTCCGCCCGGCGCGGGGATCTCGACGACGCTGACCACCGAACGTTTGACGTCGGCGAGATAGGCGGCCCGTCCGTCGGACGACAGCGCGAGCCAGCGCGCGCCGCCCACCGCCGTCTTGCCGGCGGCGATCGGACCGTCCGGCCCGAGCTCCGCCCATCCGAGCTCGCCGCCGCCCGGCGCGAGCACGGCCGCATAGCGCCGCACGGCGATCGATCGCTCGCCGCGACCGACCTCGTTGTTGACCACGACCGGCTGCGCGCCGGACGGGGTCGCGGCCGGCACCCGCACGACGATCCCGCCGTCGCGCGTCCGGCCGAGCACCGCCGCCGGGCGCCCGCCGACCAGGACGGCCGGCTGGCGTCCGAAGGAACGCCCGCGGATCCAGAGGGTCTCGCCGATGACCGCGACGCCGTCGGGCGCCTGCATCGACAGATTTCCGGTCAGCGCCACATCGCCGCCGCCGACGTCGGAGATCTCCGTCACCTCCGGGCTGCTGGACGTCTCGGCGAGATCGAAGCGGTCCTCGACGATCTCGTGCGCGGGACCGGCGCAGGCTGCGAAGACCAGCGTCAGCAGCCCGAGGCGCGGTCCCATTTGAATCAGAGTGGGCCTTCGGTGATGCGGAAGCCGACCAGGTTGTTCGGGACCAGCGGCAGCTCGTCGTAGCGGGCGATCACGTTCTTCGACCCGTCGAGCACCTGCACCTTCGAGAGCACCAGCATCTGCACGGGACCGCTCGGCGGCAGGCACGAACCGACGTAGCCGACCACCTTCGAACCCGAGTCGTACTCGAACGTCACGCGGTGGCTGACCATGTCGCGGAGCTTCTTGTAATCCATGGCCGCCGAAAGTATCACACGCGATCGCAACCGCAACCGGCCTGTGCCGCGCCGGGGCTACGGGTGGCCGGGCGGCATCGCGGGATTGCCGGGCGGCATCGCCCCGGCGCCGGGATGGCCGGGCGGCATCATCGGACCGCCGCCGCCCATCATCGGGCCGCCGGTCAGCGACTCGTCCTCTTTCTGGATCTGGTCGAGGGTCAGGCGGACGTTCTTCGAACCGACCTGGACCTTGGGCAACGTCCCGATCGCGTCGCCCTTCTGGTGGCTGAGCGGATCGCCGTCCTGGTCGATGCGCGCGGTCAGCGTCAGCTCACCGTCGAACGGACCGTTCTGGAACGGCATGTCGGCTGCGCTCAGCTCGAACGGCAGCGGGAATTTCGCGGCGGGCAGCTTCTTGACGGCGATCAGCGTTCCGCGCGCGCTCGGGTTGTCCGAGATTCGCCGCGCCACCAGGAACAGCGTCCCCTCCGGCTTCTTCTTGGCGACCGCCGACGCCAGCTCGATCTTGCCGGTGATGGTGCCTCCCTCGGCAGCCGGTGGCGCCGCCGCCGGCGGAGCGGCAGGAGGCGGCGGCGCGACGGGCGGCGGCTGAGCAGGGGCCGGAGCCTGCGCCGCCTGCGACAGCGGCGGAACGCCGGAAGGCGCGCCCGCGTCGTCCTTCTTCGAGCAGGCGGCGATCGACGCCGACGCCGCGAGCAGCGCGATGATCTGACGACTCGTGCTCACCATGCTTCGCACCCTACCAGAGTTTCGTCCCGGGATATGATCCAGCCATGGCTGGACCGCTGACCGCCGAGCTGACCGCGCGCGAGGTGATCGCGCCCGGCATCGCCGAGCTTGCGTTCACGATGCGATCGCCCGAACGCCTCGTCTTCCGCGCCGGCCAGTTCGTTTCGGTGGCGCTGCCCTCGCCCGCGGAAGAGGCCGCCACCGCAATCCCCCGCCGCAGCTATTCGATCGCTTCGCAGAGCGACGCGGGGGACCGGCTCCGGTTCATCATCCGCGTCATCCCGGAAGGCAAGGCCTCCGATTACCTGATGACCTTGCCGCTGGGAGCGACCATCAACCTGACCGGCCCGCACGGCTTCTTCGTCCTCGATCCGGTCCACGCGGGCGACATCGTCTTCGCGGCGACCGGAACCGGCGTCGCCGCGGTGATGCCGATGCTGGGTGAGCTGGCCAAGCAGCGCAGGTCCCGGGCGTCCCAGATCGTCGTCTTCTGGGGCCTCCGGTACGAGGAGGACATCTTCGCGCGCGGCGAGATCGAAGCCCTGGCGGCCGCGGCGGGCGCCGAACTGGCGGTCCACCTGACCGCCCCAGGCCCGGGCTGGGCCGGTGGGCGAGGACGCATCACGGCAGCCCTGCTCGACCGCCTGCCCGGGTTCACGGCGCCCACGTTCTACCTGGTCGGGAACGGGGCGATGATCACCGAGCTCAAACGCGAGCTTATTTCCCGCGGCGTGAACCGCAAGACACAGATTCGGACGGAGGCCTTCTTCGACTGAAACTGGTTTAGAATCGCCGCGATGACCGCCAGGAGCCGCGCCGCGGCGACCGCGTCGCTGATGGGCGCCGTCTGGGGATGCGGCGCGAACGGCGAGCCGACCGCCGCGGTCATCGCCGTCTCGCCGCCCATGGCGTACAGCGACACGGCGTCCTCCCTGGTGATCGAAGGCGGCCCGTTCCGCCCCGCCTACCGCTTCGACTCGATGTCCGGCCAATCGAGCACCGATGTCGGCGCGTTTTCGGCGCGCCTGATACCGGCCTCGGGCACAGCGGGCGCGACGTCGGCCCCGATCGATCTCGCTCCGGTGTCGTGGTTGTCGATCGGGCTGTTGACGGCGACGCTGCCCTCCGGGATTCCGGCCGGGGCCTACGACGTCGAGGTCACCGATCCGCGCGGGCAGCACACCAGCCTGCACGCGGCGTTCCTGTCGCTCGGACCGGACCACGACCCGCCGGCCGTCAGCATCCAGGCGCCCCGCGCGCGCAGCATCATCGGCGCGCAGACGACCGTGACCGTCACCCTGACCGCCGACGACGGCGCCGGGCAGCTCGCGTCGCTCGACGCGACCGTCGCGACCGCCACGACCACGTTCACGAGCACCTGTACGGTTCCGCCCGCGACGGCCGCGACGATCTGCCATTTCCAGTTCACCGCGCCGGCGCCTTCGGGACCCGACGACATGGTCGTCATCGAGGCGCACGCGATGGACAGCGTCGGCAACCCCGCCGTGGCGCGGGCCAGTTTCCGGCTGGCGCCGCAGCCGACGTTGACCGGCCTGGCACCGACGGTGGGGCCGGCCAGCGGCGGCACCGCCATCGACATTCACGGAACCGACTTCGTCGCGCCGACGTACGATGCCGACGGCAGCCCGTTGCTGGATGGGAGCCAGTTGTTGATCGACGGCGTTCCTGTCGACCCGGTGGCGAACGCGGTCCTGGTGGTCAGCTCGACCGAGATGACGGCGATCATGTCCAGTCACGACCCGGGATACGCCAAGCTGACGGTGGCGACGGGACAGGCCGTCACCGACGCGATGTACTTCGAATTCTTCCCCGCGCCGGTCGTGCGCCTCGTCAGCCCGAACCGGGGGCCGCTGTCAGGCGGCACGGCGGTCGCGATCGTCGGTGACCATTTCCGCAACGGGCCGGACAACACCATCTGGATCGGCCCCAACTTGCTCGTGAACCCTTGCTTCGTCAGCGCCAACCGGATCGAAGGGTTCGTCCCCGCCGCGCTCGACAGCGGCTCGGTGACCGTCGTCGCTCACGATTCGATCGGGGGCGATGGGATGCTGGTCGACGCGTTCACCTATGATCCCGGCGCGACCGACGCGCCCGACGGCGGCGTCCAGACGACGAGCTGCGGCGGTACACCGTGAGGCTGCGGACCAAGCTGACCCTGCTGGCGCTGGCGGTCTCGGCGCTGCCCGTCGCCCTCGCCGGATACTGGTCGCTGCGCATCGGCCAGGGGGCGCTGCGCGGGGCTCTGGAGCAGAACGAGCTGACCGTCGCCAAGCAGGTGGCGGGCTACTCGGCCAGCCACGTCGAGAACATGCTGTCGATGTTGCGCGTCGACGCGCGCATCCTCGACCTGACGCGTTCGGCGCAGAACGAACCACCGTCGCCGCAGGCGCTGAATCAGGTGCTCTGGCTCGTCTACCATCAGAACGACGACTTCTGCGCGGTCGCGATGTTCGACGAGCACGGCGCGCTGGTCGGCAAGCCCGCGTCGCTGGAAGATCCCGGGCGCTACGAATCGCTGAAGAACCACGAGCCGATGCGCCCCACCGACGTCGAGGGCGTGGGGCTGATGGCCCCGCTCGGCGCGGCGCTGTCAGCCGGTCAGGGAATCGGTCCGATCTTCCTGGGCGGGCCGCTGCGGCTGCCGCACGTCGTGCTCGCGGTCTCCTTCGATCCCAGCTACGGGGGCGGCAAGCGGATCCTCGCGGCGGAGGTCTCGCTGAAGCGCCTGGCCAACTACGTCGCCTCGCTGTCGACCCCGGACATCGACGTCAAGCTGCTGGACGGGCGCGGCCGGCTGTTCGCGGCGGGATCGATTCCGCGCGTCGACAAGCTGGAACCGCAGCGGGTGCCGGGCGCGCGCGAGGGCGAGCTGCCACCGGGCGAGGTCGTCACCGAGTACTTCAACGGTGGCCGCCACCTGATCGGCGCCTACGCGCCGGTCGCGCCCTGGGGCCTGGGCGCGGTCGTCGACAAGACCGTCACGGACGCGCTGCGACCGGTGGCGCTGATCCGATGGGCGACGCTGTTCTGGATGCTGGTGTCGGTGATCGTCGGATCGCTGGCCGCCTGGTTCTTCGCGCGCCGCCTCTCCGACCGTCTGGCCGCGCTGGCCGCCGGCTCGAAGCAGATCGCGGCGGGGAATCTGGAGACCCGGATCGCGCAGGACGGCAGCGACGAGCTGACCAACCTGGCGACGTCGTTCAACCAGATGGCGGGCTCGCTCGACGCCGCCCGCCGGAAGATCACCCAGCAGACCAACGAGATCATGGCCTGGAACCAGACCCTCGAAAAGCGGGTCGAGGAGAAGACCAACGAGCTGCGACAGGCGCAGGACATGCTGCTGCGGTCGCGATCGCTGTCCGCCCTGGGCGAGCTGGGCGCGGGCGTCGCGCACGAGATCAACAACCCGCTCACGGGCGCCCTGGGCATCGTCCAGCTGCTGCTCGCCGATCTACCGGCCGGCCATCCGGCCATCCCGCTGCTTCAGGACCTCGAGCGCGAGGCGCTGCGGATCCGCAAGATCGTCCAGAACATGCTGCGGCTGGCGCAGCGCCAGAGCGGCACCGACACGACGCCGCTCGAGCTGTCGCGGGTCGTCGACGACGCCATCGAGCTTTGCGGCCCGAGCGATCTGTCGGGCTCCGGCGTCGAAGTCATCCGCAAGTACGAACCGGCGCCGCCGGTGCGGGCCAGCGCGACCCAGCTGGAAGAGGGCTTCATCCAGCTGATCCAGAACGCGCGCGCCGCGATGCTGGGGCAGCGCGCCGGCAAGTTGACCATCGAGATCAAGGCGGTCGAGAACAAACTGGTGCGCGTCAGCGTCTCCGACACGGGCGCCGGCATCAGCGCCGAGAATCTGCCGCGCATCTTCGACCCGTTCTTCACCACCAAGTCCAGCGACCGCTCCGGCTCCGGGCTGGGATTGTCGTTCGTCCATCGCATCGTCGAGGACAACGGCGGTACCATCACCGTCGAGAGCAGGCCCGGCGCCGGCACGAAGTTCACGCTGACGTTCCCCGCTGATGCGGGACGGGCCCATCGGACATGACGACGCGGCGATCGAAAATCGGGACCTTCGTGGTCGTGGCGCTGGCCGTCGCGATCGTCGTCGTCGCGACGCGCGTCTCGCACCATCTGTTCGAGACCCCCGAGGGGGCCAACCTCACCGATCGCCAATCGGCGGTGGCGTCGCCGACCGCCCCGCCGCCCGCCGCCCCGGACGATCATGTCTTCGAGGTGATGTCGGCGACCGGCAAGGTCGAGGCGCAGCGGGGCGACGGGTGGGCCCCCATCCAGCAAGGGGACAGGCTGACCCGCTCGGACGTGGTCAGGACCTCCGCCGCGTCGGGCGCGGTCCTGCGCCTGGGCGCCGGGACCGAGATCGAGCTGCGCGCCGGCGTCGAGATCCGTCTGGACGCCTGGAACGCGGGCGGCGTAGATCCCGGCTCCGCCGCCGCACCGGCGCCCCCCGGCCAGCAGGCCCGCCGCGGCGGCGCGACCGTGGATCTGCGCCGCGGCAAGGTGCTCGCGCGCGTCGGAGCGGCGGGCGCGCTGGCGATCAACGCGCGCGACACGCAGACCACCAGCGAAGGCCCGGCGCGCTTCGTCGTCCTGGCCGACGAGCACGGCCGCGTCGCGGTCGCGACCATCGCGGGAACCGCGCGCTTCGCGGCGGGAGGCAAGAGCGTCACGCTGCCCGCGGGCACCGCGTCCGCGAGCCAGGGCGGCGCGCCACCCGAGGATCCCGAGCACATCTCCGAAGACGTCTTCCTGAACGTCGTCTGGCCGACGGTCGATCGCAAGGGCGAGCACGCCGAGATCAAGGGTCGGGCCACGCCGTCGTCCGTGGTCACCGTGCGCGCTCCGGGCGGCCTCGAGACGGCCGCCGTCGGGGCCGACGGCCAATTCTCGGTGACGGTGCCCGTCGGTGTCGGCAAGACCCCGATCGAGGTGGAGGCCGAGGACATGGTCGGCCACACGAAGCAAACCTCCACCACGCTGACGCGCCGGTCTCCCGCGCCGCCGGCGCTGACGCCCGAGGCGACCGACCTCTGGAAGAAGCAGGCGGACAAGTGACCATCGACGCCAAAGACGCCGACGCGCCGTCCCTGCAGTCGCCGGGCGCCGCCGATTCCGCCGAGGCGCTGGCCCGCCTGCGCGATCTGCTGGCGGCCGCCGGCCGCCTCGCCGAGTTCGGCCGCTTCGCCGCGCAACAGATCCACGAGCTGCGGCAGCCGTTGTTCGCCATCAAGGGGCTGGCGCAACTGCTGCTCGAGAAAGATCGCGTCGAGCTGGACGAGGTTCTGGACTTCGCGCGCCACATCGTCGAGCAGTCCGAACGATTGACCGCGCTGGTGTCCAACCTCCGCCTGCTGTCCGTGCCGGCCACGCAGGACGCTGCCCACCGTTCCGAGATCGGCGCCGTCCTGGTGCGCGTCACGTCGCTGCTCGAATTTCGGCTGCGCAAGGCGGGGGCGACGCTGCGCACGCAGATCGCGCCCGACATACCGCCGCTCGTGATCTCACCGCACGGCCTGGAGCAGATCCTGATCAACTTGCTGGCGAATGCCCTGGACGCGATCGCGGGCAGCGCGCACCCCGTCGTTCAGGTCCGCGCCCGCGTGCTCGCCGAAAACCCCCGCTTCGGCGTCGTCGAGGTGGCCGACAATGGGTCGGGAATCGCGAAGACGATCCGCCACCGGCTGTTCGAATCTTTCTTCACGACGAAGGGCGAGGAACAGGGGACGGGCCTCGGCCTGGCGGTCAGCCGCGAGATCGCCCGGGCGTCGGGTGGGGATCTGGAGCTGCTCGACGATCCCGGGACGTGGAGCGAGCCGGCCGTGACGGCCTTTCGCCTGACGCTGCCTGTGTCGCAGGAGTTGTAGTCACGATCGCCGCGAAGGGCGTGTTGGCGTTATTCCTCATCTGGCCTCCGCCGGCCCAGACGACCCCGCCTGCGCCTGCCCCGCCCGCGGAATCGCTCGAGCCGCCCCCCGGCCCGCCCGCCACCGTCACGCTGACGCCGGCGCGCGCGAAGCTGCTCCTGGGAACCGACGGCGAGATCGACGTTACACTGGAGGTGCGCGGAGCGGACGCCGACAAATTCTCGCCCGTGCGCGCTCAGGCGAACGTCGGCACGCTGGAGATGCCGCGCGCCGCGGGATCGCCGGGCCGTTTCCTGGCGCGGTTCACGCCGCCGGCGGAGCGCTATCCCCAGGTCGCTCTGCTGGTCGTCGAGCTGGCCAACGGGCCGCGGCGCATGCACGTCGCCGCGCGCGTCCTGCTAGAGGGAGCGACGGTGGTCCCCTTCCACACCAGCGCGGGGGCCTCGGTCACGATGAAAGTGGCCGATCGCAACTTCGGGCCCGTCACCGCCGACGGCCGCGGGCACGTCGAGATCCCGATCCTCGTCCCGCCCGGCGTTCGCGTCGGCGTCGCGCGCGCCGTCGACCGCAACGGCGCCGCTCGTGAAACCGAGGTCGACCTGCAGCAGGCAGCGTACCCGCGCGTGCTGGTGCTGGCGCCGAACACCATGGACGTCGGCGCGTTCGCCGAGATCGTCCTGATCGCGGTCGAGGCCGACGGCGCGCCCTGCAACCCGACGCGCCTGGCGCTGAGCGCGTCCGCCGGACTGCTGCACCCGCTGGGGCCTGGCCCGCTCGGCCAGGCGCGGTTTCTGTTCGAAGCGCCGCGCCGGCTGGGCAGCGGCGCGGTCGCGCTGACGGCGATGGCGGCCGGCACGCCGCCCAGCCGGGCCGACACCGCCGTCGCGCTGCGCGTCGGGGCGGCCGCGCAGCTGGTGATCTCGCCGAGCACGCACAAGCTGGTGGTCGGCAGCGGCGAGACGTCGCGCATCGCGATCTCGGCGTATGACACCTTCGGCAACCCGACCTCCGCGGCGGGGGTCGAGATCACCGTCGACGGACAGCCTCGCACCGTCGCCGTCGCGCCGGGCGGGCTCGGCACGCTGACCATCGATGCACCCGCCCACTTCGACGGGCACGAGCGCCTCACGCTGGCCGCCACGCTGGGCGGCATCCGGGCGACGGAGGAGCTTCACGTCACCGGCGGGCCGCCCGCGCGGCTGACGATGGACGTGCACGACGCCCGCCTGGTGGCGGACGGGCACCGCGGCACCGAGCTGCGCGTGCAGGCGGTCGATCACAACGGAACACCGACCGCGGTCCCGGGGCTCAGCTGGGATACGCCCGACGGCCGCGTGCGCCACGTGCGCATGCCGCGGGACGGGGAATACGTGGCCGAGTATGTGCCGGACCGGATCCGCGAGCGACAGCGCCAGGTGCTGGCGGTGATGGCGTCCGAGAAGCTGCGCGCGAATGCAACGCTGGAGGTGACGCCGCCGCCCATCCTGCTGATCGCGGCGGCGCGCGTCGGACTGTTCTACAATTTCGGCCACGCCGCCGGCCCCGCCGCGTTCGTCGAAGCGCTGCGGCCGCTGCCGATTCCGCGGGTTCCGATGACGCTGGGCGCGACCATCGGCTACCTGCGCTACGAGGTGAGCGGCACCGGCCCGGAGGGGACCGGGACGGCGCGGCTGGAGACCGACGAGGTGCCGCTGCTGGCGCTGGCGCGGGCCCGCCTGCCCTTGCCGCTCCGCGCGGAGGTGTCAGGCGAGCTCGGGGGTGGCCTCATGATCGCGCACACCGAGCTTGTCGCCCCGTCGTCCGGGCAGGGATTCAGTGCCAGCGGAAACGCCTACGCGCCCGCGCTGGCCGCGGGCGGCGACGTCGCATTGACACTCAAGCCCGGACGTCTCGTAATCGGGCTACGGTACCTATGGTGCCAGCTCGGGCGGACTTCGCAGGGGGACCAGATCACCGGAAACAGCGCCGGCCTGATCGGCGACATCGGATACAGGATGACGTTCTAGGGAGCTGCCCATGTTCGACCTGATCGAAAGCGCACTTGCCACACGCGCCACCAGCGAGCCGTCGTCGCCTCTGGTCGTCAGCGTCCCGCACGCCGGGCTGCGGACGGCGGGGTTCGAACGCACCCTCAATCCGGAGCTGGACGTGCGCTGCGACGCCGACCTGTTCGTGGATCGCCTGTATCGGATCGGCGACGCCGACGGGCCCGAGGTCTACGTCGCCGCGCAGACCTCACGGTTCGTCTGCGACATGAACCGTGATCCCGACGATGTCAGTCAGGGCGCGGTGCCCGAGCACCCGGCGCCGCGCAACACCGACGGCCGCGGCTTCATCTGGGCGATCACGACGGCCGGCGCGCCGGCGCTGGCGCGGCCGCTGGCGCTCGACGAATGGCGCGAACGCACCGCCATCCACGCCGCCTACCACCACGCGATCGTGCGCGCGCTGACGCGGGCGCGCGAGCGCTTCGGCTACGCGATCCTGCTCGACGGCCATTCGATGCCCTCGCGCGGCCGGCTGGGCCACAAGGACCCCGGGCGCGCGCGGGCCCAGGTGGTCCCCGGCGATCGCGACGGCACGAGCTGCGCGCCTGCGCTCACTGCGCACGTGACGCGCCATTTCGAGGCCGCCGGACTGAGCGTCGCCGCCAACGATCCCTACAAGGGCGGCTACATCACCACGCACCACGGCCGCCCGGCCGACCGGGTCCACGCCATCCAGGTCGAGCTGCGCCGCGATCTCTACATGGACGAGGACGCCTTCACCGTCACCCAGCCCGCCTTCGACAAACTGCGCGCGACCATCGACGCTCTCGTCGCCTCTTTGCGCACGTTCAAGCTCTGACCGCTGGCTCCGTTCGCTTCTTCGTCGGGGGCCGCGGCCGTCGTGTTCCCCCCCGTGCTCAAACAGTCCTCGCGGCACGATCCCGGATCTGCTCGGCAAGCTCGAGGGGCCGCTGCGGAACTGCGCGCGGGAGGGAACACAACGTCCACGGCGCCTCGACTTCAACGCTTCACTCCGCCCGAAAGCTGCTCGTTCAAGGCGTAGCGAGACGTCGGGTTGAGAAGGACGTGGGCTGTGTGTGCCCCTCCGCGCGCAGTTCCGCAGCGGCCCGCTGAGCCTGCCGAGGAGATCTGGAACCGACCCGCGAGGACTGTTTGAGCACGGAGGGGCACACACAGACCGCGGCCCCCTCAACCCAAAGGCGAGCGGAGCTCAAGGCAAGAAGCTAGCGGTACAGGTCTTCGATGACCGAGCGGTACTTGTCGATCACGACCTTGCGTTTCACCGACAGCTTCGGGGTCAGGTCGCCGGATGCCTCGGTCAGGTCGGCGGGGAGGATGGCGAACTTCTTGATCGACTCGAAAGAGGCCAGCGTCGCGTTGAGGCCGTCGATCTCCTTCTGCAGCGCCGCCTTCACCTCGGGCGACGCCGCCAGTATCTCGAAGTCGCCGCCGCCGAACTGCTTGCGCGCGTCTTCGGACAGCGTCACCAGCGCGACGCAGTACGGCCGCTTGTCGCCGTAGACCAGCACCTGGCTGAACAGCGACGACCGCGCCTTCAGCGCATTCTCCAGGGCCTGCGGCGCCACCTTCTTTCCGCCCGCGGTCACGATCAGATCCTTCTTGCGATCGGTGATGCGCAGGAACCCGTCCTCGAGCTGGCCGATGTCGCCGGAATGGAACCAGCCGTCCGGCTCGACCGACTCGGCGGTCGCGGCCGGGTTGTTGTAGTACTGCCGGAACACCGACGGTCCTCGCATCAGGATCTCGCCGTCATCGGCGATCTTGCACTCGACGACGTCCAGCGCCGGACCGACCGTGCCGAAGCGGAAGCGGTTCTGGCGGTTGAGGAACGCCGCCGCCACCGTCTCGGTCAGGCCGTAGCCTTCCAGGATCGTCAGGCCGGCGCCGTGAAAGAACTCGCCGATCTCGGCGGCCAGCGGCGCGCCGCCCGAGATCAGGAACCGCGCCCGATTCAGGCCCAGCCGCGCGCGCAGCTTCGAGAACACCAGCCGGTCAGCCAGCCAGTATGAAAACCCGCCCCCCGGCTTGCCCGCCCGCACCGCCGCCGAATGCGCGGCGCCGACCCGCAGCGCCCAGGCCGCGATCTTGCGTTTCAGCCCCGACCCCTGATCCATCGCCGTCTTCACGCCCGTGTAGAACTTCTCGAAGATGCGCGGCACGCCGGCCATGAACGTCGGCCGCAGCGCCACCAGGTCCTCCTTGATCTGCGCGGTGCCCCGCGAGAACGCCGTCTCGCAGCCGATCTCGATGGTCGCCCACTCCAGCTCCCGCCCCAGCACGTGCGCCAGCGGCAAGAACAGGTACTGCACGTCGCCGCCGTCGATCTGCATGGCGCGAACGGCGCTGCAGATGCCGGCGACCAGGTTGTCGTGGGTCAGCACGACGCCCTTGGGGATGCCCGTGGTCCCCGAGGTGTAGATGATCGTGAACAGCGATTCCGGCGTCACCGTCTCCGCGTGCGCGTCGAGCTCGCCGGGATGCGCGACGCCCCACTGCCGCCCGGCCGCGCGCACCTCCGCCAGCGACTGCACGAACCGCGACGGCGGCGCCGCGCCGCTCACCGGCGGCGGGGTCAGGCCCACGGGCGGCTCGCCGGTCATCTGGATCAGGTGCGCCACCGTGAACAGCTTGTCGCGCAGGCCGATCAGCTTGTCGCGCTGGGCGGCGTCTTCGACCATGACAATCTTCGCGCCCGCGTCGCGCACGATGAACTCGCACTGCTCCGCGGTGTTCGAGGCGTAGATCGGCACCGTCACGCCGCCCGCCAGCAGGATGGCGATGTCGGCCAGCACCCATTCGAGCCGCGTCTGCGACAGCACGCAGACGCGATCGCCCGGCACGATCCCGCGTGCGACCAGGCCGGCGGCGATCTCGCGGGCGGCGGCGTCCGCCTCGCGAAACGTCATCCCCTGCCAGGCGTCGCGGTCGTAATAGCGGAATGCGACCGCCTCGGGGCTGGCGGCCAGGCGCCGCTTCCACAGCTGGACGGCGGTCGCGGGATCGTCCCTCCGGACGTCCGCATTCGCCCCGGCGCCCGCCTTCGGCGCAGGCACGGCGGGCGAGGTTTCGGCGGGGGCGGTCATGCCTACACCTCCATAGTATAGAATTCCTTCGATGTCGGCGAAGTCCTTGCCCCGCTGGCGGCTGGTGGCGCGCGCGATCGTCATTGGCGTCTTGTTCGCCAAGCACGGCGCCCGATTCTGCTTCGGCTGGCTGGGACTGTGGCTTCGTCGTTCCGGCAAGGCGGCGCGCCAGGCCTGGCTCGGGCGCGTGATCGTCGATCTGTTCCGCCAGCTCGGCGCGACGTTCATCAAGGTCGGACAGATCATGAGCACGCGCCCCGATCTGATTCCGGAATACGTGTCGTCCGCGCTGGCCGAGCTGCAGGACCAGGTCGGTCCGTTTCCCTTCCAGGAAGTGGTGCGCGCCGTCGAGGCCGATCTCGGGCGCCCGCTGTCGTCGATCTACGCCGAGTTCGCGCCCGTCCCGATCGCGTCGGCGTCGGTGGCCCAGGTCCACAAGGCGCGCCTGCCCGACGGCCGCATCGTCGCCGTCAAGGTCCGCCGGCCCGACGTCGTCGAGATCTGCACGTTCGACCTGGTGGTGATGCGGCTGTGGGCGCGGTTGATCGCGCGCATCCCGTCGATCTCGACGCTGTCGCCCATCGAGACGCTGGAAGAGTTCGGTCGGGCCGTGTTCGCGCAGCTCGATTTTCGGGTCGAGGCCGCCAACAACCGCCGCTTTCGCGACAACTTCAAGGGCCACACCGACGTGGTGTTTCCCGAGGTCGTCGGCGCGCTCTCCGGCGAGCGCATCCTGACGATGAGCTACATCGCCGGGACCAAGATCCTGTCGACGGCCGCGACCCGGTCCGATCCGAAGCGGGTGGCGCGACTCGGGCTGGCGACGCTGCTGAAGATGATCTTCGAGGACGGCTTCGTCCACGCGGACCTGCATCCCGGAAACATCTTCATCACCCCGGACGACAAGCTGGCGCTCCTCGACCTCGGTCTGGTGGGCGAGCTCGACGAGCCGCACCGCAAGGGCTTCTCGCGCCTGTTCGCGGCCTGGGCGCAGCGCGACGGCGACGGGATGGCCCGCGTCATCCATCAGTTGTCCGCCAGCAATGTCGGGGACCCGGACCCCGAACGGTTCGAGCGCCTGCGGGCGGCGATGATCGAATTCGTCGGGCGTTACTGGGGCCAGCGGCTCGGCGACGTCCAGGTCGGCCGGGTGCTGATGGACATGCTGGCGATCATGCGCCGCCACCGGGTCCGGGTGAACGCCACCTTCACCATCGTGAACATCGCCATCGCGGTCACGGAGGGGATCGGCAAGCAGCTCGATCCGGAGCTGGACCTCATGCATGAAGCCCTCCCCTACTTCCTATCGCACCCCGTCGAAGCCGGTACGGCCAAGGCCTGACACGCCAGGCGTCCCGGGCCGCTTGAAGCCACGCGGCAATTACGCGTAATATGCGGCTATTAGCTTGGCGGTATGACACGTTCGTCAGGGTGACGGATGGAGCAGGCCAAGATTCCGGAACGGTACAAGCTCATCGAAGAGGTGGGCCAAGGTGGCATGGCCATCGTGTACCGAGCCCAGGATGAGACGCTCAAGCGCGTGGTCGCGATCAAGGTGCTGCACCAGCACCTCGCCGCCGAGCCTGAGTCGAAGGCGCGCCTCGAGCGTGAAGCTCAGGCGGTCGCGAAGCTTCGCCACGACAACATCCTGGAGATCTTCGATTACTCGGGGCACGAGTCGCAGAGCTCGTACATCGTCACGGAGTTCATCGACGGGCAGACGCTGAAGCAGTTCCTCAGCGCGCGGACGCTGCGCCACCCGGAGGTCGCGGCGCTGATCGCCGTCGAGGTGTGCGGCGCCCTCGCCCACGCGCACAGCGTCGGCGTGCTTCATCGTGACGTGAAGCCCGAGAACGTGATGGTCCGCAAGGACGGCCTGCTGAAGCTGATGGACTTCGGCATCGCCCAGGTGCTGGACCTGGAACGGATGACCGTGACCGGGCAGCTCCTCGGATCGCCGGCCTACATGGCGCCCGAGATCGTCGAGGGCAAGCAGCTCGACTTCCGCACCGACGTCTTCTCCGTCGGGATCATGCTCTACCTGCTCGCCACCGGAAGCCTGCCGTTCACCGGCAAGAACCCGCACGAGGTGCTGCGCCGGATCACCGAGGGCAAGTTCCCCGACCCGCGCCTGGTCGGCCGGGGCGTCGATCAGGCGCTGTCGCGCATCATCACGCGCGCGCTGGCGCGGCGGCCGGAGGATCGCTACCCGGACGTCGGGCCGATGGGCGACGACCTGCGTGGCTACCTCGCGGACGCGGGCCTGGCGGACGTGCGCGCAGAGCTGCGCGAGTTCTTCGCCGACCCCGGCGCCTACGAGGCGACGCTGCCGAAGCGGCTCGCGGTCGCGCTGACGGCGGCGGCATCGCGTCACCTGGCGGCGCGGCGATCCGCAAAAGCGCTGGAGCTGTGGAACCGGGTGCTGGCGTTCGATCCGAAGAACGCCGCGGTGCTGGCGGCGCTGCGCCGGATGGAGGGGCGCGCGCGCCTGAAGATGGCGGCGGCGGTCGTCTCCGCCGCCGGGCTGCTGGCGGGAGGCGTCTGGGTCGGCGCCAAGAAGCTGGCCCACCGGGCGCCGGCGCCCGAGCGATCCCCGGTCGCCGCCGCCCCCGTGCCGGCGCCGCCGGTCGTCCCGGCAGCCGCTGCACACCCCGCCGCTCCCGAGGAGCCCGCCGAGGCGAAGCCACCCGCGGCGGCGCCCAAGCGCGCGGCCGGACCGCGGCGCGTGGCGCACGCAGCGCCGCCAGCGGCGGCCGCCACCCCCGCGATCGTGGAGCCGGTGCAGACGCGGACGTTCTCGCTCGGGCCGACGCCGCAGAACGTCGACGTCTATCTGGACGGCCAGCGCCAGTTCGGCTACGACGTCGACCACACCAAGATCTCCGTGCCGTGGTCGGGCGTCCACGTCATCGAATTCCGCAGCCCTTCCAACTGTTGCTTCCCCGAACGCGTGTCGGTCGGGCCGGAGCAGCCGGTGCCGGCGGATTCGATCATCGCGCGCCGCCTGAAGTGGCGGCCGGCGCACCTGGTCGTGACGACGGAACCAGCCGGCGCATCTGCGCGCGTGCTGGTGCGCGATCCCAACCGCAACGGCTCCGTCACCGCCGCGCGATCGGGCGAGGAGATCGACATCCCCTTCTTCGCCGACGACGATTCCAGCAAGGAGATCGAGATCTCGGCCGACGACGGCGACACGTTCGCCAGCGAGCGGGTACGTGTCCGGGCCGGTCAGCGTCTCAAGCACGTCGTGAAGCTGAAGTCGGGCGGCGGCAACTAAGATGGGAATCCTCAAAGGGTTCCCAAACCCTCCCGCGATGAGCTCCGGCCGGCAAAGCCGGCCTTCGCTCGACGCGATCAGGACGTTCCTAGTCCTCGGGATTCGCAGGTGACCCTGGCTTCGCTGGCGGCGTTGGCGGGAGCGCTGATGGCCGTCGGGCCGACCGCGCCCGTGCCCGTCCAGCCCGCGGCGCGCGAGGCCTTCGCGCGCGGACGCACCGCGTTCGACCGCGCCGAATACCAGCGCGCCATCGAGATCCTCCACCCCCTTCTCTATCCGGAGGTCGTCCTGGACAGCGAGGGCGAGGTCGTGCAGGCGCACCGCATGCTGGGCGTCGCCTACCTGTTCGAGAACAACCCCGACGAAGCCCGCAGGGAATTCAAGAAGCTGCTCGAGCTGCGCCCCGACTATCGGTTCGATCCGCTGCTGGATCCGCAGCGGGTGGTCGATTTCTTCAATGGCGTCTTGAAGGAAGAAGAGGCGACGATCGCGGACATCCTGGCCAAGCGGCGCCAGCGCGAGAATCACCCGAAGCCGCCCCCCATCACGCCGCCGCCGACGATCCTGCGCTACGAGAGGCACTCGTACACGGTCAACTTCATCCCGTTCGGCGCCGGCCAGTTCCAGAACGGGCAGCGCGGCAAAGGCTGGTTCTTCTTCGGCACCGAGGCGGCGCTGGCCGCGGTCTCGGTCGCAGCATTCACCACCAACTTCGCGCTCTACGGGCTCTCGCCGCATCGCCGTTGCAACGTCACCCCGCCAGCCGGTGTCCTGTGCGACCCGCAGGACATCGATCATTCGCAGGAGGACCGGTCGCGGGCGCTGCTCGACATCCAGCTGGTGAGCGGCGGCCTGTTCTTCGCGGTCGCGATCTGGGGCGTGATCGACGCGATCCGCAACCACCAGCCCGAGGTGCTGCTGCCGGACGAATCCGGCGGCGGCGGCAAGATCACGCGCCGGCCCACGTCAGGCGCGCGCTTCACGCTTTTGCCCGACGGCCTCGGCGCCGCCTGGACATTCTGAAAGGGGAACGGGAACCATGGCCACACTCAAATTTGCGGTGCCCGGCAAAGGGACGAAGGTCTACCGCATCCACAAGAAGATCACGTCGCTGGGACGCAGCGACGAGGCGGACGTCACGCTCCCCGACGCGGGCCTGGCCGACAGCCACGTGCACATCCACTTCGACGGCCGCGAGTTCAACCTGGCGACGACCGAGAAGGACGCGGAGGTGTTCGTCAACGGCCGCAAGAAGAACCGCCACAAGCTGCAGCACGAGGATCGCATCCGCATCGGCAGCGCCGAGATCGAGTTCTCGCTATACGACCAGCCGGTGGCCGAGGACGTCACCGACAGCAAGTCGGCCGAGCTCGCGTCGTACAAGCAGCTCTACGAATTTTCCCACAAGCTGATGGCCAGCTACGAGCTGCCCGCCCTGCTGGATCAGCTGCTGGACGTCATGATCCAGGTGTCGAGCGCCGACAAGGGATTCCTGGTGCTGATGGAGTCGGGCGAGCCGGTCGTCAAGGTGGCTCGCAACGT
>Ga0066903_100000431_pt1 | contig 25953 bp, 42 predicted proteins | sample PanSoiMetaGPlot1_FD_67491 | JGI IMG/M metagenome (GOLD analysis project Ga0066903, IMG submission 67491) | Tropical forest soil microbial communities from Panama analyzed to predict greenhouse gas emissions - Panama Soil - Plot 1 (version 2) | ecosystem: Environmental > Terrestrial > Soil >... | reverse complement strand
GGTTGTCGCGTCGCTCGACCTCGAAGAGTTTGAGTTGCCGGTGCCCGAGCTCCGCGCCCGTGCCTTTCAGGCGACCCTAGAGCACCGCGACCCCGTGCGGCTCGACCTCCGCGATTTCGAGCTCCGCGTACAACCGTCGGCAAGGGAGACGCGCTAAAAACATGCCGCAGTTAACCCGACCGACGAAGCAAGGCGGCGCGACGACCTATCAGGGAAAGGTCGCGGCCGGATACAAAAACATTCTCGCGTCCGAAATGGATGCGGACCTCGATACGATTTACAGCGCTTGGAATACCGGCGTAACCAATGACAATATCGCCGACGGTGCGATTACGGGTGCGAAGCTCGCCCCGGGCGCCGTCGGGTCGCGTGAGCTCGCCGATAGCGGCGTGGCAACGGTCGACCTCGCCGACCAATGCGTTACCTCGGCAAAGCTCGCCGATAATAGCGTTGGCACGTCGAAGATAATCGACGGGTCGATAATTACCGCCGACCTTGCGAACGGGAGCGTTACGCAAGCGAAGCTCTCAGGGCCGATCACGCCGAGCTCCGCGGCGGGCGGCGATTTGAGCGGCACCTATCCAAACCCTGCAATCGGCGTCGTGCAAGGCGGTACGCTGAATATCAACCCCCGCGGCGGGCTCGTTACGACGGGCACGTATGTGGATTTTGGGGGTAATACAAGCGCCCTGAATGCGTTCGACAATACGAAAGCCTCGTGGCTAGCCCGCCTCAATTACGGCGCTGACCAATTCGAGATTGACCGAGCGCCGGCGCCGGGTACCGCGTGGGCGGGTCTATTCAATATCAAGGGGAGCGACGGCAAAGTCTACTGTACACTTGCCGACCTCTCCGTTTTGCGCTCCATGCTTGCTGTCGGGGCGAGTGTTCAGGCGCTTGTTGGCGCAAGTGTGGCGAGCGGGTTTCTAATCACGCTCGGCACCGAGGCGTTATGCATGGAGCAAACATGGACGTCTCGGGGCGGAAGTTATATTGCGTGGGGGCTTATAAACGGGCACGTCGGCATTGCGTCGTCGGGCGCTGCAGTCTCGATTACGTCGCGCCTGCGTATTGACGGCACGGCGGGCGTACCGACCAACGGAACGGTAACATGCGAAATGAATAATACCGGGTTGGTAACGGGCTCCGGCGTTGCCGTCGTTCCCTATCAAATTACTACGATGGCGGTCGGTAATGTCGCCGCCGGGCAACACCGATTCAAGGTGACTGCACTCCTCGGCGGGCAAGCCGTGGCGTCGAGCGGCGTCGATACCGGCGTAATGTTTATCCTTGAGCTAGCATGATCGTACGTCGCGCCATTTTCCAAGACTTGCCGGCGCTCCATGTCGCATTCGCGCATCTTGTCGCCGAGCTCGAACAATTCCGGGTTGTCGAATACCCGCGCCATGACCCGCAAACCGTCGAGGATTTCACGGTGCACCTTGCGGGCCGCGTCGGGGTCGACCCGCGCCTTTTGCTTTACGTCGCGTGCGAGGAGGGTACCCACGCGCTGCTTGGATTCTTGGGCGGCGAGATTTCCGAGCGCCTCTTAGGGTACCCGACCCGCTATGGCGCCGCCCATTGGCTCTATGTGGCGCCGGTGGCGCGAGGGCTCGGCGTCGCCCGCGCCCTTGTCCGATTGGCATGCGGCGACCTCGCCGCCGCCGGGATAACACACGTCGAGCTTGGCGCCCTCACGGGCGACGACCAATGGCTAAAGCGCGGTTGGGCGCCCTACCTCGTGCACTACGTCATGCCCGTATCGAGCATCGCGGTGGCGGCCGCCGAGCGGCCCCTAGTGCCCGAGGCGCCCGCCATGGAGCCGGCGCCCGCGCTCGACGTGCCCGAGCCCGAGATTACGCCGCCGCTTGCCGCCGCGAATGGCAACGGCGCCGCGGCGCGCCCGGTCGTACGCCGCCGCCGGCGTCGAAAGGTACGCCGCCGGCGAGCTCCGGCGGCCCCGAAGGCGGAGCCATGAGGCTAGTGCGCCCGGCGACCGCCAACGACGCCCGAGCGCTCGGCACCATGCTTCAAGCGCTCATGGTCGAGCACCAAACCCACTACCCCGACGCTTACCCCCGGCTCGACCCCAATACGGCGGCCGCGCATTACGCCGAAGATTGGCGCCGGCGCCTCGACATAGACCCGGCGTGTAAGGTTTGGCTCGCCGCCGACCGCGACGTGAGGGGGTTTTTGGCGGGCGAGGTTTGGTCGCGGCCGGTCGGCGAGCCGGCGAGCTCGTTTTTCGTCGAATGGATTTACGTTGTTCCCGAGCATAGGCAAACCGGCGTCGGCCGCGCACTATTCCGCGACGGGTTGCTCCCGTACTGTCGGCGCCACGGTATCGGCGTCGTCGAGGGCCGCACCGTGCCCGGCGACACGCAATGGAGCTCGCGCGGTTGGGCGACGACCGCGCTTAGTGTCATGCGTGGCGTCGACGCCCTCGCCCTCGACGTCGAGGGGCGTAACGCCGACACGCTCGGGAGAAAGGGGGCCGCATGACCGAGGATAGCCGACGTTACCACCGCCACGCCGCCCCCGAGCGCGTACGCTTTTACGGCAAGAATCAGCAAAGCCAATCCGTTACGTCGCCCTTTGGCGCGCTTCCGATGCGTACCGCGGGCGCCGTGTCGCGCCAAGCGGTGCAACCGCTCTTGCAGGGGCTCGGGCTAGGCGTCGGGCGTCGGGCGCAACGGTTGCAATCCGATATCACGAGCGGCCGCGCACAAGGGCCGCTCGCGTCGGCGATTCGTCAGATACAGCAATACGCCCCCGGCGTGATTGGCGGCGCAACGGATATTGGCCGGCGTGTCGCGGGCCAAGGCGAGCAAGCCGTCAACGCCTTGCAAACGTCCATTACCGGGGCCGAGCAAATGATGCCCGAATGGATGCAAGCGACCCGGGAGGGGCTCGGGGCCGCCCGGCAAGGGTTAACCGGCGCGCAAGATCTTTACAGCCAATATCAGGCAATGTTGCCGGGCTTGCAGCAAACGGCGGCGCAAGGGACGGCGGGCGCGCAATCGGCGCTCGACCTTGCCCGAGGCGCGGCGCAGGGGCCGGCATTGACGGGTGCACAAGACGCGCTTACGCGAGCGCAAGAGCTCCTCCGCGGCGGGTCGGCACAAACGGGCGCACAAAGCGCTGTCGACCTAGCGCAACGCTACGCGCAGCAAGCGGCGTCGCCGATACAAGGTGAAGACCTCTACCAAGCGGCGGCGCGTCGGGTTATGCAACAGGTACAGCCGGGGCTTGCCGCCCGAGGGCTTGAAGCGGGCGGCGCCGGCGCGCAAGCCATGACCGACGCGCAACGTAACCTCGCCTATCAGTTCGCCGCCGACCAAGCGGCGCAACGCCAAGCGAGCTTGCAGGGTTTGACCGGCGCGACGTCGAATCTCGGCAACCTACAGCAAGGCGCGATAAGCGGCGTCAACCAAGCCGCGGGCAATGTCGGCAACATTACGCAGCAAGGGATTACCGGGCTTGAGGGCGCCGCCCAAGGTGTGCAGCAAGCGGCACAGGGGCAAGCGGCGCTCGGGCAATCCATGCTCCCGTATCTGCAAGGGTTGCAGCAAGGCGCGCAAGGGATTCAAAGCGCCGCGCAGCAAGGCGGGCAAATGGCAATGATGGGGCCGCAGCTAGCGGGTATGCAGGCGAACGCCGTGCAACAGTTAGGTCAAACGCTTATGCAGCAATACGGGCTCCCTATGCAGGCAACGGGGCAGTTACTCAATATCCTGACCGGTGGCGTGCAACCGGGCTTGGCTCTCACGCAAGCGACGGCGCCGATTACCACGTCGAGCGGTAAGGGTATGAACATTCTCTAGAGGGAGGGCGGGGCAATGGCCTTTGTACTTCCGGCCCTTTCGGCGATTGGCGAGGCGGCGGGTACCGCCGGCTCCGCCATAGGAAGCGGGCTTGCGAGCGCGGGCGGTGCCGTCGAGGGCGCGCTCGGAAACCTCGGCGCAGCAAGTGGGCTAAGTAACATCGCGGAAGGGATTGGCGGGCTTCTCGGCGGTGGCGCTCCGAGCGAGGCGGGTTACTTGGCAAGCCTCGGGCAAGCGGTGCCCGAGGGCGTCGAGCTTGCGGGGCCGAGCTCTACCTTTACCGGCCCCGGATTTTTCGGCGGGCTCATGCAGGGTATCGAGGGCACCGCGCAGAAGCTCGCCGACCCGAGCGCCTCGACGCAGATCGGAACGGGGCTCGGGCAATTCTTTAACGCGCTCGACCAAATCCGCGGCGCCGGCAATTCGCCCGGGGCGGCGGCTCGGCAAATCGTCAACCTCGCACAGTCGCCGACGGGGCCGGCAACGAAGGTCACGCCGCCGGCGCCCGTGGTACACGCCGACACGGGGCCGATCATGAAATTGATTGGTCAGATATTCGCGGGGCTTTAATGGATTCTCCGGGCGGCGGGATTCTCGGGGGCGTGGAAAACATCGCCGGGCGAGCGCTCGGAACTATCGGTATGCTCGCCTCACTCCGCGGCGGCGGGTTGATTAACTACATGAACGCCCGCGCTCGGGCGCTTTCCGACCCCGCGAGCCGGGCGACACTTATCGACTCGCCGTTTACGGCGGGAACATATCTCGTCGGAATGGGCGGGGCTCCGCCGAGCGGCGCCCCGGCGGTGGCGCAGCCAGGGGACGGGACGCCGGCCGTTGCCGGCGTCGCGGCACCGCAAGACGTGCGCTACTTGCCGGCGGGCGGCCGTTCATATCCCGACGTCGCACCGCTCGATTACGCTACGCAGGTGAAAGCCGAGCAAGACCGCTCGACCATGATTGGCCTTACAAGCAATGACCCGGCGATTCGCACGCAATCGAAGCTCGCTATCGGCGTGCCCCTCACTAACGATGAGATTACGCAAGCGATCGGCGCGGGTCGCGGCATGGTGGCGCAGGCGGGGGCAGGGTCGCAAGTACAGTACAAACTCCCGGGCGGAGCAATTACCGTAGGGTCGCCCTACATCGCAGGCAACTATTTGAGCCAAGCGGCCGCGGAAGATTACGCGCGCAAAACCGGTAAGGTTGTCGTACCGAGCCCGACCGGTGGCTTTCAGGTTGTCGACCCGCAGCAACCCGCGGAGCACGAGTACACCGACCCGGCGCAAGCGGCGGCCGCCTTGCAACCCGGCGAGCAAACCGTACCGAGCGGCCGCACGATTAACGGCGTTCCCTCGTATCTGAATATCAAAAAGCAACCCACGGGAGTAACGCCGCTAGAGCAACGCCCCGCGGTGCAACCAGCGAAGCCGACGCCCCCGACGCCGGAGCCCGCGCCGCCGGAGCCCGCTCGTACGGCTCCGCCACCGCCCGCGCGCCCGGCTCCACCACCACCGCCCGCGCGCCCGGCTCCACCGCCACCGCCACCGCCGTCGCCACCGCCACCGGATACCGGGGCACCGCCGAGCCAAGGCGCTCCGCCGCCGGCGCCGGCCCCCGCGGCGCCCGCGCCACAACCGCCCCCGCCGCCGCCGCATGAGGTCTTGCGGCTCAAACCAGACGGCACGTTTGAGAGGGTACCGCCGGCTCCGCCCGCCCGTGTCGCCCCACGGTCGGAAGCGGCCCCGGTTGTTGCACCGCCCATGCTTGCCGCCGGAGCTCCGCCGCTCTTTCAATTCCCGGGGCAAGCGAGGCCGGCGCCGGCGCCCGTTATGGTGGCTCGGGCGGAGCCGTCGCCACCGTACCAAGTCGTACCCGGCGCCGAGCTCTCCGGCGTTGCGAGTGGGGCGCCCCCGGCGCCCGCCGAGGAGCGCGCCGCGCCACCCCCGCCCGTACCGCCCGCGCCCGCCGCCGCCGTACCGTGGCAGCAAGAAACCCCGGGGCAAGCCGAGCGAGCGCTTACGCCCGCGTACCCGGGCGGCATGCCGGCGGGCACGCAACGGGTCACTGAAACCCGCCCGTTGCCAGGACAAGAGGGCGGCACGGTTAGTTACGAGGAAACAACCCCCGCGGGGCTCGATTTCGAGCGACGCCGGGAGCTCATGCAAAAGGATATCGAATTACAGTACGGGAAAATTCCCGAATCAAAAGATTTGGCGGGTAAAGCCGTCGTCCGTGGCGTTATAAACGATTTGCTCAATACATACTCGCCCGAGCAACGCGCGCAGTATCTTGGTTATGTAACGCCGTGGCTCAAGGAATTTTTTGGTGCGAGTGACCCGGCATATCAAACGTTCCTGCAAATGAACGCACAAATCCGCGACGCCGCGATAGCGGCGGGCATACCGGAGCGCGCCGTTGCGAATTTCCCGACGGGTACTGAACGCACGGCGGCCGACTATGAAAGCCGGCTCCGCGGCTCGGTAAATATGATCGACAAAATGATGGCGGCGCCGGGCGTATTTGAGAGTATGCACCCCGCCGACCTTACGCCCGCCAAACTGCAAAAGGTCACCGACCAATACCTTTCGGGGCCGTCGCCCGTGCATTTTGGCGCGTACCCGTGGGATGAGCGAACGGGCGCAGTCATACCGACCGAAACGACAACCACGACGACGACCCCGCGGCCGACAACAACAACGCTCTATCCGGTCGACGTGCGCCGTACCGTGCAACCGTCGCAACCGCGCTAACGCATGGCCGATGAATCGCAACCGCAAGCGCAACCGGACGCGCCACCGCAAGAGCAGAATTTTTACCGCCAATATTTGCAATCGACCGCCCCGGATGGCTCGACGACGATTCGGGAAATTGTTTCGCCGACGCTACTTGACCACGACGCCGCCGTAGCGGCGGAGCAACGCGCCGGCTACACATTCCAAAATTTCGTTGACCCGGCGCGAATGGCGGGCGTTCAGACCGTCGCCAATCCCGCGCCACAAGCGCAACCGGAAGCGCCGCTATTGCCGTCGGCGGTAGCTCCGACCTCGGGCGCGGCGCCGGCGTCTTACACGGCGGCCGCCGACGCGAGCTCGACGCCCTCGGCTACGGCTAGCCCCGGGAGCTCGCCGTGGCTCAACCTGATACCGCCGGCCCTAGCGACCGTCGGGCCGTTAGCGCTTGCAATCGCCCAACCGGAAATCGGCCTTCCTATGTGGCTCGCGTCGGGAGCCCTTGCGGCGGGCGGGGGCGGCGGGGGCGAAGCAATCCGCGAAAAGCTAGCCGGCGAGGAGATATCGCCCCGGAATATCGCCGAGCAAGGCGCCGTGAGCGGGCTAACAGATATTGCAATGGGGCCGGTTACTAAGTACGTGCTCGGCCCCGCGGCGCGGGTCGTTTCGGGTAAACTCGGGCGCGTTTTGACCTCGGCCGAGGAGCTCGGGCCGACGCTTACCGCGGAGGGCACGAGCGTTGCCGCGCCCGCGGCGTCGCTCCCCCCGCCGCCGCTCCGTGTTACCGGCGTTCACGCAATCGACCTCGCCTCGCAAAGCCCCGAGGCGCTACAAACGGGTATTCAGGCGCTAGCGAAGCAAGCGACCGTCGAGGAGCGCCCCGCGCTTGCCGCCGCGTGGGTTGCCACCATGCGGCAACGTGCCGTCAACGCGGGCGACCCGGTAACCTACATGCGGGCGGCGTACGACGCGCTCGGCGAGGAAACGCAAACGGCCCTCTTTGGCTCGCAAAAAGGGGCTTATGAGCGCATGTTACAAACCGCGTGGAGCGGTGCCCCCGGCGAGCTCCGCGACCTTATCGAAGGCGCGACCGCCGGCGGGGGTATGAGTGCCGGGGCGCATTACGGGGCGCGCTACGTCGGCGTTCCGGCCCTTGGCGTGCCGACGGCAACGGGTATCCGTACGGCGGCCGACCTAAGCGCCCCATTCGCCGCCCGTAGCATGCTGGTTAGCCCGGGCGCGGCGCGTTTCGGCGCCGGGATTTCTAGGGTTGGCGGGATAGCGGGGCCGGCGGCGGCGGACCTTGCGGCGCAATCGGTGGCGGAGCGGGCGCGACAAGCGGGCTTGCCGACGTTCTAGCGCCGCGATTCGGCTGCCATCGGGTCCGGCTTAGGAATGGCTCTAGGAGCACGTCAAACACGAGCCAGCAAAAGAGCCCGGCGATAGGAAGACCCACAAAGAGCACAATCATGCGGGGCGCTCCAAACGGTCAACCCGTACTTCGAGGGCGTCGAGCCGGGGGCGGATTTGCGCCACTCGGTCAATCGCCGCTTCGAGGCGTTCGAGCCCGGTAAGCAGTCGGCCGACGCCTTGGTTTAGGTCGTCGCGGAGCCCGTGCACCTCGACGCGGAGCGCCTGGGTCGCATTCTCGACGCCAACGACGCGCTCGTAGAGCGCCCCGGCTCTATCTTCGAGCTTGAGCAGGCGCTTGACGGTTTCCGTTACCTTGCCGTTTTCCTTGCGGGTCGCCATTTACCCTCCTAGACGATACGTGCCCGGGCATGTGTCGCGCAAGGGCTAGGGCGCCCGGCTCCGATCCCATGCGACCATGCGAGGGTGCGCCTTATCCCATGCGCCCATGCGGCAGCGCCCCGAGCAATAGCGTGCGTCACGCCGCCGCCCGACGAGCTCGGCACCGCACCGGGCGCACCGGCCCGGAAGCGTAGCAACGGCTTTTAAGGTGCCTTTCCTCGCCGACCCGCCCCGCGCCATTCCCGCCGACCCCCCGTGGCTAGAATTGCCGTTGCTACGCCTTTCGTCGCCTATTCCGAGGCGGCCGCCGGCGCCTTTTGCCGGACGCGCTCCAAGTGGGCGGCGAGTGCCTCGGTTACCCAATCGGACAGCGTTTGCTCGCTATCGAACGCGGCGAGCTTTATTCGCTTGTGGAGCTCGCGCGTCACTCGGGTCGCTAGCTGTATGCTCCGCCCCTCTTTCGCCCATACGACCGCAGCCATGGTTCAAACCCTCCTCGGCACCGTCGAGGCGCCGGCAATGAATCACCACGCCGGGCCGCTCGCCGTAGCGCTTCGCCGCGGCTTGGCTGACTACTTGCGCGTCGTCGCGCCATAGGAGCCCGGTGGCGGCGTCTTCCACCGCGCGAATGAGTTTGGTTAGATCGGGCTTTCGGCCCGGGTACGTCGGCGAGCTCGGGAGGAGCCCACGGCGCCCGAAATGGCCCCCCGGGCGTGGCATGGTGAAGTGTAGGGAGAGCTCTAGGGCGCCGTCGAGGGGCGCGCCGCGGTACGCCCGAGCGATGGCGTGCTGTACCGACGCCCGCCAATCGCCGCCGCCCTTGCAATCGTCGGTCACCACGGGCCGGCGCTCGGCGCCCTTGCCGACCATGAAAACCCGCTTCGAGCCGGCGGGCCGCGGTAGCCCGTGCACGATGACGACGACCCAAGGCGGCGCGCTCATACCCGGTGGGCGGGGCGCCGGCGACAGTCGAGCCGGTGGCGAAGCAAGCGCCCGCATGCCGAGCACGGTCGGTCGGCGAGCACGAGCAAGAGAAACACGCCGAGCGGTAGCCAGTACCCGGGCTCGGTCATAGCTCCGCCCTCCGGGCGGCACGGCGCTTGCGCTCGGCGACCCACCAAACGCGATGGCGCGGGCAGAGTGACCACCGGACCACGGGGCGGCCGTCGGACTCTATGCCGCGGCTCGCGTGGTAGCCGTCGCACCCGTTGGCGGCCGCGCGCCCATCGCGGGGCGCCTCGGGATTCTTGTACGCGCAAATCCCGCGGCGGCACGCCTCGACCGACGCGAGCGCGCGAGCCCACGAGGCGTCGACCGCGGCCGCCCCCTTTCCCCCCTCAGACTCCCCCTTTTCCCCTTGCCTAGAGGTTACTACCTCTCCGGTCTTTTCTTCCGTAGTTCCTACCGTAGGGGCTGTGGATAGTGTTGATAACTCGCCGCCAATTAACGTACCCGTGTCGCCCATTCGCCGCCCCTCCCGCTGTGACCAGTTTGTGACCACGGGAAGCAATACGGCCCCACATGCGCCCATGCCCTAGCCGCGCCAAATCGAGAAAAGACGTGGCTTTACATGGGGCGACGTGGGGCGGTGTTGCCCATCGCGCCTACTCTTAATCAGCGGGTCGCAGGTTCGATCCCTGCGCGGCCCACTAATGAAATCAGGCATTTACCGCCCCGTTGGTCTTACGCGCCCGCGGCGCTGTGACCATGCCGTGACCAGTACGCCGCGAATGGCGACGTGTCGAGGGGCCGTCGTCGAGGGCTTCGACCCAGTGTTGATAACTCACGGGCGGGGTACCGGGGGCCGGTGGCAACCCGGAGCCGTATAGGTCGACCGTTAGCTGTATCGAGGCGTGCCCCATTTGCGCTTGAACGTACTGAGGCGGGGCGCCTTCGCTCGTGAGAATTGACCCGTACGTGTGGCGGAGGTCATGGGGCTTCAAGTCGCGGCCGAGCTCGGCGCCGGCGGCGATTTGGCGGAGGAGCCGGCGCACGTTGCGGGCGTCGAGCATGCCCCACGCGAGCGACGGGAACAGCCATTCGGTCTTGGGCTTCCCATGGAGCCCGACGACCTTACGAAGCGCCGCAATGTGGGCGTCGAGGATAGCGGCTAGTTGGGGCGATACGTCGACCCGCCGCGCCCCGTGCTTGGGCGTCTCTAGCTTCTTGTGCTTGTCATTCCACGCCCGGGCCACGAGGAGCGTAGCGCCCTCGGGGTCGTAGTCGTCGAGGCGCAGCGCGAGGGCTTCGCCGAGCCGGAGCCCGGTACGGGCGAGGGTCAGAAGCAAGGGGTATGCCGTCGGGAGCTTTACACGTACCCATTCGGCGAGCTCGCGGAGCCGCGCCTTTGTGAGTACCCGGGCCGCAACCGCCGCCTTTCTGTGTTGGGTCGTCGGGTGCAAATGCAGGCGCTTGCCGAGCCGGGCGGCGGGGTTACCCGAAATAAGCTCCTCCTCGACCGCCTCGTTTAAGAGCGCCCGGAGGGCGCTGTAAATGGCATACACCGACCCCTTAGCGAGCGGCTTTTGTACCCTGGTACCGTCGGCCTTGACGTACCCGACGCCTTGCTGTCGGCAGTCTTTCAAAAGCGCCTTGCAGTCGCGGCGCGTGAGCTCCGCCACGGGGCGATCACCGAGGCGGGGCACGAGGTAGAGCTTAACCGCCGCCGTATACGCCTCTAGGGTGCGGTCTTTGATTTGCCCCACGAGCCCGGCGAGCCATTCGGCGGCGAAGGCGGCGACCGTAACCGACCGATCGACGTCGGTAGCTAACCCGCGTTGCCGGCGCTCGACCGCCCGTTGCCGCTCCAATTCGGCGTCACGTTCGGCGGCGGTCTTGAACGATAGGCGCCGGCGCTGTAGCCGGCCCCCGGCTTTCACGTAGTAGTCGGCGACGAAGCGCCCGCGCCGTTTGGCCCCGGTCATGCCTTAGCCCTCCGGCTCCGGGTCGGGGTCGCCCCATGGGGGGGCCGTCGCCCATGCATTTGAACCAGGTGCGACAGTGCCAGGGTCGCTAGCGGGCCGATGCTGTGCACGCCTTGTTCCCATCGCGCGACCGTGTTGAGGGTCACGCTGAGCGCGTCGGCTAGCTGCTGCTGTGTCATTCCGAGGTGACGCCGGAGCGCTCGGAGTTCGTCGTTTGTCATGCCCGGGAGTATACGAGTCGGCTATACGCTCCGCAACCCGACCGACCCCCCGGCGCGCCTCGAAGCGGGCGAGCTCGGCGGGGTCGAAATGGTACGGGCCGCCCTTGGCGTCTTGGCGGGCTTGAAGCTCGCCACGGCGTACGCGCTCGGCGAGGGTATACGCCGAGCACCCGAGGCGCTTGGCGGCCGCCTTCGTCGACAACGCCGCCGGCGCCACGAGCTCGGGCAACCGCGGCGGGTCGAGGTCGAGGGCGCCGAGGGTAACCAAGCACGTTGATAACTCGGAAATGAGGGCGGCCGCTCGGGCAATCAGTCGGCTAGGATTTGAGCCGCCTCGGTCGGGAGGGCGCGTTATTCCCTCGCCCCACTTCCGCCCGGCTCCATGCATCCCGTACGCCCCGGTATCGAGTATCACCGGGCGCACGTACCCCTACCCAACCGCCCCCGACGCCGCTCCCCCGCTCGGGTACGCCGCCGCTACAAGTCTATTAAATTCTCGGCGCGTGTTACGTGAGCTAAGGCTTCTAGCCCGGGTATGTAGCACCCGTCAAGAGGCGGCGGCAAATTGCCGCAAAATGCGCTCAGTCGGTCAGTTTGCCGTCGACGAGGTAGCCTTGAATGCCGCGATGAAAGAGCAACCGACTGAGGGCCGACATGGGTAGGTGGGTCCGGGCTTGGATGCGCCGCAAGTGGGCGGCGTCGTCGTCGCTTACGGGTACGCTGATACGGGGCGGCAAGTCACGGGCGGGCTTACGAATCTTCGACACGTTGCCGAGGTCTACCGTGCCGCCGGCGCACCGTCGATACGTATTGCCATGCGCTTGTGAATAGTGCGGCAATCTGCTGCGGGCTACCGCAGACCGGCGAGGCGCCGAGCGAACTGATACGCCGCCGCCGGGTCGCCCGGGTGCACGAGCTCGGCCCATGCGAGCACGGTAGCGGCGTCGGTAACCCGCCCCTCCCGGCGCCACCGGGCCAGGGTCGGGAGCGATACCCCGAGGGCGCGCTTTAGAGCCGTCGGGCCGCCCGCGGCTTGGATGCCCCGGTAAATCGCATTGACCCGTATCCGGGGCTTTCGGCGGCCGTCGGGCCGGCGGCGGGGCATGGGGCCAAGCATACCCGCGCGACCCCTATGGAGCCAAGCGCGGGTTAAATACGTATCGGTAGCGGTACGTATTGGTTGACGCCTCGGCCCCCGGGGCGTATGGTCTAGGGGGTATGCGTCCTAGGACTGTTGCCGGCGCGGTACGAGTCGGAGCGGCTCCGGCGAGCGGCCGAGCACGCGAGCTCGTACCGCCTCGGGGCTCCAATCGAACATCTCGCAAATGCTCACAAAGGCGAGGGGCCAACCGCGGTCGTTCGTTTGAAACCACGCCCATGTGCGCTCATACACGCCGGCGTCTTTCCCGTGCGCGCGACCTTCCGGCAACCGGAGGTCGAGGAGCGCTTGCGTCATGACCGCCAAGGCTAAGCACCGCTCCGGCGATTCGCCCCGGTCGCGTACGAAGCGACGCCACGTATGCGAGTCGGTCGGGTCGTCGGCAAAGAGCGCTCGTAAATCAGGCAAGCCGGCGGCGTGCCCCGGGTGCGCTTGCATCTTGACCGCCCGCGCCGCACAGCTAGCCACTAAAGCGCCGTACTACCATGAGAGCACGGCGAAAGGGAGTACCACCATGGAACAGGAAACCCCCGAGGTCGTAGCCGCACCGCCCGAGGGCGCGCTAACCGTGGTACCGCCCGAGGGTGCCGACGCGCTTATCTTGAACGACCCCGCCGCGCTCGCCGCGCAGCTAGCGACCTACGCCGAGTCGCGTAAGCTCCTCGTCGATTGGCTTCTGAGCCAACTCGTCGCGGGCATCGACTATACGTTAATCCACAAAAAGGTCGGCCCCCGCGGCAACAAGACCGACTGTCCCGACAAGGGAAATATGACGGCTCGGGCGTGTGCCGAGTGTGGCGGCAAGAGTACCTTGTGCAAGCCCGGGAGCGAGAAACTGTGCGGGCTCCTCCGGCTCCGCCCGCGCTTCGTACGCGACGTCGAAACGTGGGAAATGCTCGGGTCTGAGGCGGGCGTTGTCGCGCTCAAGTGTGAGCTAGTGACTACTAGTGGCGTCGTAGTCGCCGAGGGCCGCGGAGCGCGCCACCGTGACCAGGATTACGGCGACGTCAACAAGACCGTCAAAATGGTGCAGAAAAGCGCGCAAACCGACGCCGTGCTTCGATGCGCCGGGTTGAGCGAGATTTTTACCCAAGACCTCGAAGATACGCCCGGCGGTGGCTTCGACAACGGCGGCGCCGAGGCGGGCGAATTCGAGGCGCCCAAGTCGAAGAGCGGCGCGGCTCCGGCGAGCTCGTTGCAAGGTCAGCTAGAGGAATCGGTCAGGCGTACCGCTCCGCCGCCGTCGCCGGCGCGCCCGGCGCCGCCTCGGGCCGCCCCGCCGGTGCGTCCAATGCAGACCCGCGCCGCCCCGCCGGCGCGCCCCGCCCCGCGGCCGCCGGTGCGGTCGAGCGCTCCGCCGGTGCCCGCCGGCGGCGCCACGCCGCCCGACGCGCTTTCGCCCGCTCGCGTCAATCGCCTCATGGCGATATTACACGAGGCGGTCGAGGCGGCCGAGGTACCCCAAGACCAGCACGCCGGCGTATTCGACGCGGCTCGCGCCTACCTCGTCGATTGGGTCGGTCAGACTCAGGGGCGCGAGCGGCTGTCGGATTGCTCGTGGCGCGCCTACGACGAGCTTTGCGCGCAAGTACCCGCGGCGGTCGAGGCGGCGCTCGGCGGCCCGGCGCCGGCTCCGCGGCCCCGCCCCCGGCTCGTGCGCCGCTACGGCTCGGCGGCCCCGCGGAGCTACGGCGCCCCGCGGAGCATGAATTGCCCGCGGCGCGAGTTTTGAGCGATGGCGGGCGCGCTCGACGAAACCGCCGGCTCGATTCTGACCTTCGACCCCGAGGCGCACGTCTACCGGGTCGACGGCGCGCCCGTGCCGTCGGTTACCGAGCTCCTCGAAGCCGCGGGCATTTCGCCCGACTATTCCAAGGTTAACCCGCACGTACTCTTACACGCCCGCCGGCGCGGCATACACGTTGACCTCTGTTGCGACCTCGACGACGCCGACGATCTCGATTGGAGCTCGGTACACCCCGAGGCGGTCGGCTACGTGCAAGCGTGGCGCGCCTTCAAAGCTGACTACGGTTACCGCCCGATAGCCTCACAGGTTATCCTGTATCACCCGACCTACGAGTATGCTGGTACGGCCGATTGCGTCGGCGAGCTCGGCGGGTACGTGACCGTCGCCGAGCGCAAGGCGACGGCCCGCATGGCGGGCTCCTACGCGCTCCAAACCGCCGGGTATGCGACCGAGGGCTTGTATACGGCCCCGCCGGGCGGCGGCCGCCTCGTACCCGTCGAATGGGGCACGCCGGCCCGGGTCGGCGTGCACCTACAACGTACGGGGCGCTACGAGCTCGTACCGTACGACGACCCGCAAGACCTCGCCGCGTGGCTCGGGGTCGTCGCCCTCGCCCGGTGGCGCAAGGCGCGAGCCTAGGCAATACCCGCCCGCGCTCGTACAAGGGGTCGCCATGACCCCCGAGGAGATTAGCGCCGCCGCGGCCGCTCTAGGGCGCCTCGGCGCAAGCAAGGGCGGCCGAGCTCGGGCCGAGGCGCTCGACCCCGCGGAGCGTAGCCGGCAAGCCCGCCACGCCGTACGGGTGCGGTGGGCGCGGGCGAAGAAAGCCCGCCGGCGCCGCTCGCGCGCCCGCTAGTCGGCGAGGAGGTCGAGCGCTTCGCTTGCGAGCGCTTCGAGCACGTCGGCCGGTAGCGCGTCGGTCACGTCGACCCCGCCGAGGGTCACCACGAGCTCGACCGCCTCGCCCTCGGCGGGCGTGCACCGCTCGGGCCGGTCATGGTACCGCCCCGAGCTCGGCGGCGTGTAGCCCGTGACCTCGACGCTAACCGGCGCCGTGACCTCGCTAGTGAAGGTCACGCCGGCGGCGGGGGCGGGGGCGGGTAGAGCACCGTCAAAATCTCGGCGACCTTGCGGCTGACAAAGGCGGCGCTACCCTCGACGAGAATATGCGTGCCGTCGGGTCGCGTAATGTCGACCTTCGCCGCGCCGCTTTCCTCGGGCTCGTGCTTCGTTGCCATACTGTGCCCCTCCTAGTCGCCGACGTAGCGTGCTTGTTCTAGGGCGCGCTCGATCCGATGCACCGCTTCGTTTGCCGCGTCGACCATATGACCCGCCGCCCAACGCCCGCCCTCGACGGCGTTAATTGCGTCGCGCACCTTGCGGGCGCCGGCGAGCTCCGCCTCGAGGCGCTCCGCCTCTTGCCGGCGCTCCTCGTACCATTCGCCCGGGTTACGCGCCACGGTACGCCGGGGCCAAGTAGCCGGGCAGGTGCACGGTACTTGCTCGCCCATATCCCATGCTTGGAAACGCATGCATGAGGCGTGATGCTCCATTAGCCTAGTTGGTCATGGCACAGGTCGCGGAAGAATCCCGGGCCGGCGGAGGAGACGGCGGTTATGCGGCCGCCGCCTTCGATGGTCGGCCGGAGCGCAACCCAAGTCTCGTACGCATGTTCCCAAAACGAAACCTCGTCGGCGAGCACCGAGGTAAAGGTATGTTGCCGGGCTTGCTCCTCGCCTTCGCCGAGGGCGACGATTTCCGACCCGTTGGGAAAGCGTAAAAGGCCGATAGAGTAATCGACCTCGACCGGCTCAAGCGACGCCGGCGTATGGCGGTGAATAAAATGCGCCCGCCGTACGAGCTCGCACGAGCCCTCGGTTTCCGTTCGCCCGAGCTTGCGTGCCATGAACGCGCATTTCGTTAGTGGCGTGTAGCGGGCGAGCCAATAGTTGAGCGCGACAAACAGCCAGGTGCACACCATGCGCCGGCTCTTGGCGACGACGAGTATCGGGAGCGATTGCCACCGCCGGGTCAAGAGCTCGGCGTACTCGTGCGCCGGGTAGCGCCGTACTTGTCCGGTCGCTTCGTCGCGCGTCCATACGCAGTCGCGCACGAACGCCCACGGGTCGCCGTGCGTGCCGTACGCCGCCGCGGCTTTGCGTTGTTCGAGGGCGACCCGCGCCGCGGCGCGAATGGCTAATGGATGATCGGGGCCGAGCACGCGCCCGGCGGCGGGCGGCGTCTCAGGCATGCGCTTCGAGCGCCGCGACCCGTGCCGCGAGCTCCTTGACGGCATTGATAAGCGTAAAAATGATCGGACTCGCGTCGAGGGTCAAAATGTCCGTTGGCTCGGCGTCGTCGGGATCGAGTTGTACCGATACGGTCCTAACACATTCGGGCATGATCGGTTTGACGGCGGCGGCGTCGAGCCCGATTCCATGAATGTCGGGCGACGTGCCGGCCCGACCGTTGTAGCGATACATGATGGGGTCAAGCTGCACGAGCTCGGCCGTGCCCCGCGAGTACGGCGCCACGTCTTCTTTCAACCGCGGGTCGGATGGATTCGCCCATGTGGTGCCGCTCGCCTTCGTTGCGGTCGCGCCGCTAATGGTAAGATTGCCGGAGCCGTCGGACAAAAGCGTATTCACGTACGCGCCCGCATTCGGCGCTCGCCGCGTGAAGTAAGCTAAATCGCCCCCGGTATCGAGCCGCATGAACCATTGTGGCCTTGACGCTCCGACGGTCTGCCCATTGTTAGCGTAGATGTCTGTTACGGCGCTTCCGCTATTCAGCCAGGTTTGTAGGTTACCCGCATTCGGCAGATTGAATTGCCCTGCGACTGACAAGGTGCCCCCGCTGTCGAGCGTTAACAGTGCTGTTTCCGTCGTGCTTGCCGCCGGCGTGTACGCAAGCTGTGCCGTATCGCCGGCAGTCGTGCCGTTTAGCTTCAAACGCCATGCAGACTCGGCTAGTGTATCCTTGCCGGTGTTGGCGCGGTTAAGTGTTAGCATGAGATTATCCGAGCCACCGTCGGCATAGAGCCGACCCTTTGCCGGGCGTGGCCCAAAAGCGAGGTGATCGGAGGAGGGGCTATTCAGGGTAACAACCTTTGTCGCATCGGTCGGCGTGATCGTCGCGCCGCTTGTTGTCCATTTCGACGCGACGGCCGCAATTACGCTCGGGTTTGGGTACGTACCGCTTAAATCCCCGCCCGCCGGCCCCGTCGGCGTCGCCGGTTGCCCGCCGGTCGTTACCCATGCGGCGCCATCCCATTGATACGTGGCGCCATTGGGCGCGGCGTACTGTTGCCCGTTCGTTGGCGAATTAGGAAAATCGAGGGCCGCCATATTGTCACCCGAGGTTGACGGGTACCCATTGGGTCGAGGTGCCGTCGTTATAATAGATATACATTTTCCCGGTATCGCTCCGCCACCACAGTTGCCCGACTTGTGGCGACGCCGGCGCTGTCAAACCAATCGACGCGAGCCCGAGCATGGCGGTCGGCGCGCCGGTTACCTTCGACCATGACACGCTCGTAATCTTGGCATCGGTCACGGCGCCGTTCGCTATCGTCGGGTTAGGGTACGTCGAGCCGGCGAGGTCGCCGCCGGCGGCGCCCGACGGTGGAAAGCTCGACGGGGCGCCCGTGACCTTTGACCAACCGACGTCGTTAACCTTCGCGTCGGTCACGGCGGCCGCGGCAAGCGCGCCGGTCGTTACCTTGAGCGCGCCGATTGTCGGGTTAGGGTACGTCCCGCTCAAATCGCCGCCGGCCGTCCCGCTCGGCGGAAAGCTCGCGGGCGCACCCGTCACCTTGCCCCACGCGACGTCATTTATCTTCGCGTCGGTAATGGCGAGCGCCGCGACGGCGCCCGTAGTCACCTTGAGCGCGCCGATTGTCGGCGCCGGGTAGGTACCCGTGAGGTCGCCCGACGCCGCGCCCGAGGGCGGGAAGCTCGACGGGGCGCCGGTTACCTTCGACCATGCGACGTCGGAAATTTCGGCGTTACCGACGGCGCCCGCCGCCACGGTCGGGTTAGGGTACGTGCCCGTTAGATCGCCGCCCGCCGGCCCCGAGGGCGGTAGCGTCGTCGGGATAGTCGGCGGCGTGACCCATGCCGTCGCGTAGTCGGCCGCGCTCGACTTCTGTAACTGTTGCCCCGTGGTGCCGCCGGCGGCCACGCCGGGGCCGGTCGGCCCGGTGGCACCGGTGGCACCTTGCGGCCCCGTCGGGCCGGGCACCGTCGAGTCAGCACCGGCGGGGCCGGTCGCGCCCGTTGCTCCCGCTGGCCCTTGCGCGCCGGTGGCGCCGGTCGGCCCTTGCGGCCCGGTCGCTCCGGTCGCGCCCGTTGGCCCCGCCGGCCCTTGCGGCCCCTGCGGCCCGGTTTGCCCGGCGATAGAGACGGCGAGGAAGATAGACGCATTATTGGCAATGGCCGGCCCCGTACCGCTCTTGACCCAGCTAACAGGTATGTCGGTATACGTGCCGTGATTCGTCGGGGTAGCGGTTACCTGATATTGATAGAGGCTCGTCGAGTCAGTCTGAACCTGAACCGTGACCTTGCTCCCGACCGTGATAGCGCCTAAGCCCACGGTCGCGTCATTGTTCAATGACGTTGTATTGGACGCCCACAGAAGCGTTGCGGCGCTTGCGGTCGCGTTATTCAATTGGACGTTGCCCGAGGCGGGCGGCGCCACCGTGGCTGTCGAGAAACGATATTCAATGTAACTCGACGATTGACCCGCCGGCCCTTGGTCGCCCTTAAGCGTCGGCGTCGCGGGTACGAACTGGGTCGAATTGCCGTCGTCGTAGAAAACGAAGAGGCGGCCGTCGGGGTCGTTGCGCCACCACAATGCGCCGACGGCGGGCGCGGGCGGCGGCGTCGGGCCGACGGTCACGCTGGCCCCGCCGCCGCCGGTTTGGTTTATCCATGCCGTCGCGTAGTCGGTCGCCGACGTCTTGCCTAAGACTTGCCCCGACGTGCCGCCGGCGGGCACCCCTGGCCCTGCGGGTCCGGTCGGGCCGGGCGGCCCTTGGGGGCCGGGCGTACCGCCCGAGGCGCCGCCGGTGCGCCGTGGCGGCCGCCATTGCGGCCCTCGGGGGCCGGTAACGGAATCCACGGCGGCGCCCTAGGGGTAGAGCCCGAGGGTTGCGACGTCGAGCTCTAGGAGGAGCGCCGCGGCCCGGATGACCCGGAGCCGGGCGGCGGGGTCGAGCGGGTCGAGTATGGCAATGACCTTCCGCGCGACCGCATGGAGCTCGGGGCGGCGCTCTAAGGTAACCACTGGGGCCGGTGGCATAGGGCCGTCGTTGGCACCGGCAAAAGCCAAGGGCTCGTTTTGCTCCATGGGGTGCCTTGTACGCTCGAAAGGTCGCCTTGCCTATCCCGACCCTCGACCATTTGACTAACGAAAGAGGTTACGGTAGGTTGGGGCTATGAGCAATCACAGCATGCGCGCGTTGCAGCGCGCCAAGCAGCGCCCCGATACTCCCGCCGCGGTGCGCGAGCGTATTACGCGCCGGGAGGTTATGGCACAAGCGATCATGGAGCGTACAGCTCGCTTTCCTGTCTTGACCGCTGAGAATGCGGCCGAGGCGATTGCATGGCAGGAAGCGCGCTACCAGGCGCTACTTCGGGCCGAGGTCGAGGTATGACGCCGCATTGCCCCGTTCATGAGCGCGTCCTTATCTGCCCCGCATGCGTCGGCGCCAAGGGCGGCCGCAAGGGCGGCAAGGCGTTGACGCCGGCGAAGCTCCGCCAACTACGCCGCGCCGCCAAGCGCCCGCGGCCCGGGGCGCGGAAGGTCGAGCCATGACCGCCGAGCGCCGCAAACGGGCGCCGCTCCGGCGCGTCGTCGCTCGGGAGCGTACGCCTAACCGGCTCCTCGACACGCTCGAATGCGGGCACGTCGTCGCCGATTTCGACAACCGCCCGGTGGCACGCCGGCGTTGCTACCATTGCGCCGAGGTCGCGGCATGACGCCCGCCATGCTCCTCCGCTGGCAACCTAACGGCCCTTTCATTACGTGCCGCGCATGCGGCAAGACCGTTTCCCGAAACGCCCTCGCCCGCGCCTCGCACGAGCGGGCGTGCTTGGACTCGCACGCCGCCCGGAGCGCCGCCGAGGCGGGCGTTGACCACGGGCGTTTTTGGCGCGCCGTGGTTAAGGCGTGGCGTCGGGCGGCAATCGCCGAGCTCCCGACGCAACCACGCGACTAGCGCCCGTCGAGCGCCTCGGCGTCCATGACGGCCGCGAGGTACGCGACCATCCCGCGCAAGACCGTGCCCGCATGGGTGCCGTAGCTCCGTGACGCGCCCCACCACGGCTCTATGCCACCGTCCGCATGGGCGGCGACGATTGCGACGGCGCGTACGTCGCCGGCGTCGATTTGGGCTCTGAGGTCGTCGAGGGCTTGCCGCACGTCCTCGGCGTTGTCGAGCGGCAGCACGCGCACCACTAGTCGACCGGCTCGGCTAGTTGGGCGAGCGCTCGGCCCAGCATGAGCCGCAAGAGCTCGACCGCGGCCGCCTCGACCTCGCTCGGCGCCTCGGTCATGGTGGCCCCTCGGGCGGCGTAGGACCGGCCCTCGTGCTCGACCTCGACGACGAATCGGATACGGTAGCGGTGCCCGAGCTCGTCTAGCGCCTCGGCGCGCGTCATTCGTCGGCCTCCTCGCCCTTACAGAGCGCCTCAGCCCACTTGAGCGTTGCGTGGCACGCTTGACGCGCCGGGGCGACGGCGTCGGGGTCGGCGGCGCTCCACCATTGAAATTCGAGCGCTCGGCGGAGCGCCGCAACCACGATTGCGAGCGTATGGAGGTCTAGCGGCGCGCTCATTCGCCGCCGTCGAGGTCGGCAAGGGCTCGGTACAGGGCCGTCCGAAAGAGCCCCAACGCCTCGGGCTCGACGTCGGTACGCTCGGCCGCGTCGATCGACCCCCGGGCCGCTCCCGAGCCACGCCCACGCTCGACCTCGACCCGCACCGTGACCCAATAGCGGTCGTCGCTCATTCGCCCCCCGGCAAGTACCCCGCGACCCCGCGAAAGCGCTCCGGCCATTCGCCCGCCCCCGCCAACCGCTCCAACTCGTCGTCGCTCATTTGCTCGAAGAGGTGCGCGTGCAACACCGCCTTGCGCTCGACCTTATCGCCCGACACGGTTAGGAGGAGCTCGGCACCGCGTAAGGCGTCGCTATCCCGCTTCGCCCGCCCAATGCGCGCCCCGGTGGCCTTGTCTTTGACCCCGCCGGCGAGCTCCGCAACGTGCTCCATGACCGCCGGCGCCGCCGCCTTCGCCGCCGCCTGCACGCCGTACTCTCCACGCAATATCCGGTCGACTTGCTCCGCCCGAATGAGCTCGATTATGCGACGCACCGCCGGATGCTTTAACGCCCGCGCCGCCCGCGCCACATTCGACCAACCGATTGTGCCCGCGATCGTCCGGAGGTCGTAGCCGCCCAAGTGCAGCATCGCCACCGTCCAATACTTCGTCGACGTCGACGTCCGGAGCTCGGCAAGGTTCATCCCCGGGACCGATTCGAGCCACCGCCGCGCCGCCGCTTTCTTCTCCTCGCGCGACGCTCGACACGCCCGTTGCATCTTGGCGAGCCGCTCGACGACCACCGCCACCGGCGGGCCGAGGTTTTTGCGCGTCCCCTCGCCCGTGCGCTCCTCCGCCATGCCCGCCCCCGCTACCACGCCGCCCCTACCGTTGGCGAGCCCGTAGCGTTGACCCTCGACCCGCCGGCCGAGGGGTCGCAACGTCAACGCATGGCGCGGCCGAGGGTGCATGCGGGCCGAGATTGCTCGGCCGGAGCCGGGGCCGAGGGCCGCTCGCTGTCGCTCGCTGACCCCCAAGCTGCGCTTGGGGCTCGCGGCCTGGCCAGCCAGCTAGCCAGCTAGGCTTGCGCCTGGCCAGGCCTAGCGGGCTCACGCCTCGCCCCGCCCTGCGGCGGCAACCCGCGCCCCGCGCGGGTTCCCGCACCCTAGCCTGCTAGGCCCAGCAGGCTAGCCTGCTAGCATGCTGACAGTGGCATGACCGGGGGCCAGGGGCCGGGGCGAGCGAGCCGGGAGGCGAGCGGCCATACCCCGCGCGGCGCTACACTCTCGCCGCGTTCTGCTAGAATGCGAGCGGCCTAGGTTGGTTGGCCGGCTCCCGATGGTCGCCTAGGTTCGAGTGGGCCGGGCCGGGTCTTGCCTTGCCTGGCTGGTCAAGCTCGGACCCCCCCCCTAGTCCCCCCCCCTGTGGGGCGGCGAGACTAGGCGAGAAGTGAAGCGAGGTATGGCGCGGAGGCGGGTCGTCCGCACGCGCTCGGGGCCATGGGGGGGTGTCGAAGAGGGGAAACGCGATGCCCATGGCCGGAACCCCCCTGGTCCCGAAGCGGGGGAATACAGCAGGAATGCCGGTCACTTATCCCGACGCCGCTTCCCCGAGGGGGGCCGAGGTCGTCGGGTGCGCCGGGCTCACCTGGCACGCCGGCCGGTCATCCCACGGGGCCGGCACCGAATGCGATGGGCTATGCGCCGTGCGAGGGGTACCTGTCAAGATACGCCCGCATAGTGGCGGCGGTGAGGGCGCGCTCGGGGGTCTTGCCGGCGCCGAGGAAGCGACCGCCGCGGTAGACCGACCAATAGGGTTTTTCGGTAGTTGGCGCGACGATTCGAGCCTTCAAGGCGCGGAGCTCGGCGGTAATGTCGAGGGGTGGGCGGGGGTCGCCGACGAGCGAGCGGCGGCCGAGGTCGCGTGCCTTCAAGGCGTCATGGGAGCGGCGGCGAGGCATCGCGGCTTACCTCATGCGGTGGGCGTCGAGGTCGAGGGGGTCGACGTCTAAGATACCGTCATACAAGGGGGAATAGAGGGTGCGGTCGGTCGGTTGAGGGCGGCGAGCTCGGGGGCGACGGGGGCGAAACTTGAGGGTCGGGGCGTTGTGGGCGGGTATGAAACCGAGCTCGGGGGCGTCGCATTCGGCGTCGAAGCGCTCGACGGCGGCGGCGTGGATAGGGGCGAGCGAGGCGGTGGGCGGTGGCTCGGGGCGGCCGAGGTACTCGGCCCCGGAGCCGAGCCACGAGGTCATGACGGGCGGCCCCTCGGCTTTTGCTTGCTCGACCGTCTTATGCGGTCGGCCCTTGTGCGAGGGGGGTTTGCGCCGTTTGTAGGGCCGCGGGGGGTCGAGGGTACGCCATACGAAGGGGTCGAGCGGCCCGGGTTGGATAGTGGCCGGGAGCGGCGCGTCGCGGCCGCCACAGACCACTTCTTGACCGTTCACGTAGACCACGGGGCCGCCGCGGTAGAGCTCGGCGGCGGGGGCCAGGTGCGCGGTGGCGGGGTCGTCGCGGAGGAGAAAGAGCAACGCCCGGCGATAGCGCTCCTCCTCCTCGACGGTCGCCAATGGTGCGGCCCCCCTCCCGAGCGCTCATAGCACGCTCGGTAGACTCGCGCCGCCGGTGTGATAGACGCACCGCCCCGCCATGTATCGGGCGGGCGCAGTCGTGTCGCCGGCGGCCGACGCCAAACGCTCCGGCGCCGCTACGCCTGCCCCCGCCTATCCGACGGGGGTCGTTTTCACCTTGGAGCCGGGCTTATGCGTAGTGGCGCAAGCCATTGGACTCTTGCGGCAAGCGTCGGCGATTGGCGACATGCGGCGAAACGCCTTCGATGGCGACGACGTTGGCTCGCATTGCTTGGGCGCGCATGGCGAGCTCGCGGGCAGCATTGCGGGGCGGATTTTCTATCATCCGAGGGTCGGGCGGATTGATTGCCGCGACCTCGGGCGCCTCGAAGTGAGAACGCGGCCGCCGAAAGCGCCGCCGCCGCTCGACCACTTGTGGAATGACCTTCCTATAGAGCCGAAAGACCCCGACGACGCGCCGGTAGTCTTAGTCTACGGCCCGCCGCCCCATATGACCTTCGTCGGTTGGATTGTGGCGGAGGAGGGCCGGCGGGTCGCCACCGTGGCTCGATTCATTTACGGGCGCCGGGTGCGCTTTGTGCCGCCGCAGAAGCTACACCGCTTCGACCCGGCGACGCTTGGCGCGACGCTTAGGCGCCTAGCGGGCGAGGCATGACCGCTCCCGCCGGCGGCGGGCCGCCCCAAGTAGTCATTCCGGGCGCCGGATGGGTCGACCTCCTCTCCCGCGTCATTGTGCAAGTCGGCTTTCCGGTCGTCGTCGCCGGCGTGCTGCTGTGGTTTCTGCTTACGCGCTTCCAAGACAATATGAACATGATTACCTCGCGCATGAGCGGCAACACCGAATCGGTGGCGGCGCTCATTAGCGCGGAGCGTACGAGCTTGAGCGAGCTCCAAACACAGACCTTACTGTTTAAAGAGCAGACCGCGGAGCTCAAACTACAGACCGAGGCGCTGTCCGAGCAATCGCAATTAATGCACAAGATCGCCGACGATTCCGGACGCCTCGTTGTGATTCGCCAACAGGAATTGGAAATGCTGAAAAGCCGCCTCGGGTCGGGGGCGGGCCGACAAAAGGGAGAAGATTAACAATGCGATGGGTCTTTTTGATTCTGCTTTTCGCGCGCCTCGCTGCGGCGCAGGGCGTGTGTAATCCCGAGTGTGCGAGTCAACCGGCGGCGTGTTGCGGGATTCAATCCGACACGTTCTTAGCCGAGGAATGCACCGGGGTAACCTCTGACCTCATCCACTTTGTGTTGCCGGGTACGGGTACCGGATGGGTCGACCTCCGGTTGCCGGCGACATTCGATGTGTCGGGCGTGAGCGGCACGACGACGCTTGGCGACGTCATGCCGGTTACGTTTCAGTTTACCATTGGCAAGTCGTTCGCGTCGGCGCGCTTTCAGGTACTCGACGGTGCGAGTTTGAGCATTGTCGGGCAATGCGTCGGCACGAGCGGCAACACCTATAACGTGCTCCCGCCGCTTATCTCGCAGCAAGGCCGGGCGTTGGAGGTATCCGGGCGCAATCCCTTTTGGTGTCGCTACACGCCGCCCGGCGCCACCGAGCAAAATCTACTGTGCTTCTCGGTTAAGGGCCAGGTGCGCGGGCCGTTTCAGTCGGGTCAACTGTGCGACGCCGACCGCGTCGAGTACGCGTGCGGCATTGTCCAATGACGGTCGGAACGTGGCTTGAGGTTGCGCTTGCGCTCGGCGTCGTTGTCGGCGGCGGCGTCTTGCTCCATGCATGGTGGCACGCGCGCCGGAGGTTGCCGCCGATTGACAAGCCGAAGGATGGGGAATGGCCGCAATGATTCAACGCAAGTATTTTTTCGATAGTGTTCGCGGCTCGCTCTTCTCCGGCTCCATGACGCAGGGGCAAGTCGACGGCATGAATGCCATACTCGATTTTGCCGAGTCGGTCGGATGCGACGACCGACATTTGGCCTACATCTTGGCGACGACCTTTCACGAGACGGCGCAAACGATGGCGCCAATCGCCGAGTACGGACAAGGAAAAGGAAAGCCGTACGGCGTGCCTGACCCGCAAACCGGGCAAACGTATTACGGCCGCGGGTACGTGCAACTAACGTGGCGCGACAATTACGCCGTGCAAGACGGGAAACTCGGGCTCGGTGGCGCGCTCGTTGCCAACGCCGATTTGGCCCTCGACCCGGCAATTGCGCTCAAGG
>Ga0066903_100000430_pt1 | contig 25986 bp, 23 predicted proteins | sample PanSoiMetaGPlot1_FD_67491 | JGI IMG/M metagenome (GOLD analysis project Ga0066903, IMG submission 67491) | Tropical forest soil microbial communities from Panama analyzed to predict greenhouse gas emissions - Panama Soil - Plot 1 (version 2) | ecosystem: Environmental > Terrestrial > Soil >... | reverse complement strand
CGTGACGTCGATGCGCGATCGCACGTCGCCCACCCGCCGCGGCAAGTGGGTGTCGGAGAACTTGCTCTGCTTCGTGATTCCGCCGCCGCCGCCGATGATCCCGCCCCTGGATCCGCCGTCGACGACCGCGCCGATGAGCGTGCGCGATCGGCTGGCGCAGCACCGCGCGAAGGGGTCGAGCTGCAACGGCTGCCACCAGTACATCGATCCGATCGGCTTCGGCCTCGAGCATTTCGACGCCGTCGGACGCTGGCGCGACACCGACAGCGGCATCGCGATCGACGCGACCGGAAACGTCCCGGGCAGCAACGCGCCGTTCGACGGCGCGGTCAGCCTGGCGGCCGCCATCGGCGACGACCCGCGCTTCCTCGACTGCATGGTGCAGAAGCTGATGACCTACGCCGTCGGGCGGACGCTGGTGACGTCGCCGACGGCCGGTTCGCCGATGGACGACAGCGCCGGTCTCGCCGACATCCGGACCCAGCTCGGATCGACGGCCGCGCGCCTGGACCGGCTCATCGAGCTGGTCGCCACCAGCCCGGCGATGACCATGCGCCTCGGGGAGTCCCAGTGAAAAACTTTCGTCTGTCGCGCCGCGCCTGCCTGAAGGGCGCTGGAGTCGCCCTCGGCCTGCCGATGCTGGAGGCGATGTTGCCCTTCGGGCGGCGCGCGCGCGCACAGGCGGCGGCCGCGGGCAAACCGCTGCGCTTGCTGGTCTGGACCTTCCCCGACGGCGTGCGCATGGACGCCTGGACGCCGACCACCGCCGGCGCGGGTTACGCGTCGACGCCGATCCTGCAGCCGCTGGATCCGTGGAAGTCGAAGCTGAACGTGATCTCCGGGCTGGCGAACACGCCGGCCAGCGTCGTGAGCGGCAACATCTTCGCCGGGTCGCACGCGCGCGCGACGGGCGCGATGTTGACGCAGGTGCCGCTGACCTTCACGTCGGGATCGAACTTCAAGGCCGGCATCTCGTTCGATCAGGTGATCGCGAACGCGCTCAAGGTCAGCGTTCCGTCGCTGCGCCTGCCGTCGCTGGAGATCGGCGCGGTCTATGCGGGCGCGACCGGCAACTGCGAGGACGGCTTCTCGTGCGCTTATCTGACGAACCTCGCCTGGTCGGGGCCGACGACGTTCCTGCCGAAGGAGACCAACCCCAAGGCGGTGTTCGACCGGCTGACCGCGGGCGGGCTGCCGACGGCCAGCACGACGACGACGACCGCGACGCCGCCGCCGGTCGACAAGGCGCTGGTCTACCGCAAGAGCGTTCTCGATCTCGTCGCGGCCGACACCAGCGCGCTCAAGAGCCGTCTCGGCAAGTCGGATCAGGCGAAGCTCTCCGACTACCTCGACTCGGTCAACGAGCTCGAGCGTCGGATCGCCGCCATGACGCCGGCCCCGACGCCCGGGACGCCGCCTTCGTCGACGCCGATGGCGGGCGGCCAGTGCGTCGCGATCCCGGCGCCCCGGGACGGCACGTACCTCGGCCGCGACAGCACGAAGAACATCTACGGCTACACCGAGATCATCACGGCGATGAACGATCTGATCGCGATGTCGTTCGCCTGCGATCTGACGCGCGTCGTGACCTTCATGAGCGAGATCCCCCTCGACACCCAGACCAACTTCGCCTTCGTCGGCGTCGACTCGTCGAACTACCACGACGACATCTCGCACCACCACGGCGATCCGGTGAAGCTGGCCGGCATCCAGACGGTCAACACGTTCTACGCGCAGCAGTTCGCGTACCTGCTGGGCAAGCTCGCCACCACCTTCGACGCCGACGGCTCGTCGGTGCTGGACAACTGCGCGATCATCTTCACCAGCGAATTCGGCGACGGCGACAACCACTATCACTACGACCTGCCGGTCGTGCTGGCCGGACGCGCGGGCGGCGCGTTCGCCACCGGGCGCCACATCCACTACGCGAGCACACCCGACAGCGGCGCGGGCTCCGTCGAGACCGCCCGCCGCGCCGACAAGCCGCTCGCCGACCTGTACATCTCGATCATGCAGGCGTTCGGCCTCGACGTGACGACGTTCGGTTCCGTCGACGGGACCACCCCCTACGGGACCGCCCCGCTCAGCGAGCTTGCGGGCTAGGCGCTCTCGCGTCCCGTTCCCGCTGCACCTCGAGCGCGTGCTCCGCGGCCCGCAACCGCCGCTGCACGGTCGCCTTCGAGCAACGGCAGATCTCGGCGATCGCATCCAGGGTCTCCCCCTCGACGTGCTTGAGCACCCAGACCACCCGCTGGCGCACCGGGATCCGCTCGATCATCCGGTAGCTGGAGACGATGTCCGCCTTCTCCTCCGGCGTCGCGTCCTCCGCGATCAACTTCGTGTCCGCCGGCAGCGACTCGAGGCTGAAGAACGACCGCACCCGCCGCCGGCGCAGCCGCCGTGTCGCCCGCCGCACGGTGATCCGCGCCAGCCAGGCCTTCACCGACTCGGCGCTGCGCAGCTGATGCAGCCCGCGGTGGGCCTCGATGAACACCTCTTGCACCAGATCGTCCAGCTCGTCGTCCCGCCCCAGCAACCGCAGCCCGATCATCCCGACGTACGGCGCGTAGCGCCTGAAAAGATCGCCGAACTCCTCTTCGTTGACCAAGACTCCCTCTTCCACCCGGGCGCCGACGTCAGCAATTTGGGGGCGGGCGCGGGATCGGCAAGCAACGTCGCGGGCGCGGCCAGGTGGCACCGAATCGTTGCGATCCGTGGCGACCCGGTAGCAGTGGGGCAATTTCGTAGGCCATTTCCGGTGGCACGGCGGCTGCTTTCATCGCCCGTTCATGGCCCGGATGTGGTGGATGCGAAGCGCGCCGGCGATGGTCCTCGCGGTGTCCGCCGCGACGTTCGGTTGCGGCCGATCCGGCGAGTCGGTCGACGACCGGCCGTTTCCGATCGCGCGCGAGCCCCTGTCCGTGCCGCGGATCGCGCCGAGGACGCCGGTGCGGCCGCTGGAGCCTGCGCTCGGCATGCCGCCGGTCGCGCCGTCACCGTCGCCCAACCTGGCGGCGGCCCCGAACCTTCCCTTCGACGCGCGCGTCCTGGTCATCACGGCCGATGGCACCGACGCCGCATTCGGCGCGATCACCAGCGCCCTCGACTACCTCGGGACACCCCGCGATGTCCTGAACGCGACCAGCGGGCCGGCGCTGACGGCGGCGATGCTCGCCGACGGCGATCACGGCAAGTACCAGGCCGTCTTTCTCGATCTCGGCGATCTAGCCCCGCACGGCATCAGCGCGTTCACCACCGACGAATGGAATACGCTGGCGGCCTACGAGGCGCGGTTCGGCGTCCGTCAGGTCTCGCTGTACACGTCGCCGACCGCCGCCTACGGCCTCGGCGGCGCAGGGTCGATCGACCCGCAGATGAACCCGATCCAGACGACCTGCAGTGCGGCCGGGACGGCGGCGCTCACCGGCGTGAATTGCGCGCAGCCTGTCGTCATCGACCAGGGGTGGGCCTATCCGGCGCAGGTCGTGGACGGGCAGACGGCCGCGCTGCTGACCGACGGCGCCGGCAACGTCTATGCGGCGATCCACTACACCTCGGACGGGCGCGAAGTCCTGGCGCTGACCTTCGCGCAGGCGTCCTACCAGCTGATCACGCTTCAGCTCGGCTACGGTCTGGTCAGCTGGGCGACGCGCGGTCTGTTCATCGGCGAGCGCCACGTCTATCTGTCACCTCAGATCGACGACCTGTTCCTGGCGACGACGATCTATCCCGAGACCGGCGACACCTACCGGATCAACGGCACCGACATCCAGGCGCTCGCCGCCTGGCTGGTCACGCGGCGCGCGAACCCGCTGGTCGCGGGGCTGCGGCTCGCCTGGGCCGCGAACATGATGGGCGCGCGCGACGGCGACAGCCTGACCGCGGCGGCGGTCTCGCTCAACTCGACGTTCGCGTGGATCAGCCACACCTGGGACCACGCCGATCTGACCAACATGAACTATCCGAACGCGTACACCGAGTTCTCGCAGAACGACCAGGCGCTGCGCGCCCGCGGCCTCCAGCCCTACGCGACCGCGAACCTGGTGACGCCCGGGATCACCGGGCTCGGCAACCCGAACGCGATGCAGGCCGCGTACGATGTCGGCGTCCGCCAGGTGGTCAGCGACACCTCGATCGCCGCCGAGGACAACCCGACGCCCAACGCTGGCATCCGGAACGCGTTGGTCCCCGGGATCCTCGAAATTCCGCGCATCCCGACCGACCTCGACTACGACGTCTCGCAGCCGGCCGAGTGGATCGCAGCGTGGAGCGGCCGGCGAGGCAAGACGGGGACGTACAGCGACTTCCTGGCCCTCGAGAGCCGCGTGCTGACGGGCTACATGCTGCAGGGGAACAACGATTCGCTCATGTTCCACCAGGCGGACACGCGCGACTTCGGCAGCGGCCACAGCCTGCTCGCCGATCTGCTGGACGCGACGATCAACCGCTATCTATCGATGGCCACCTGGCCGATCGTGAGCCCGACCATGGACGATCTGGCCGGCCGCGTTCAGGCCCGGATGACCTTCGACGCATCCGGCGTCTCGGCGACCATCCAGCCTGGCGCGCAGATCACCGTGCAAGTCGCGAACGGCGCCCGCATCCCGATCACGGGTCTCTGCACGCCGACCGCCGAGAGCTACGGTGGCCAGCAGATCGCGTACCTCGATCTCGCGGCGGGCGGGTCGACGACGCTGTCGCTGACGGATTGCAATCCGGGCACGACGGGAACGGGCGGCACCGGTGGGACCGGCGGGGCGGGCGGCGCCAGTGGAACCGGCGGCGCAGGCGGCGCCGGAATGGGGAGCGGCGGCGCCACCGGTTCCGGCGCCGGCACGGGCGGCGATGGCGGCGCGAATGGTTCCGGCATGGCCGGAACCAGCGGAACCGGCACCGCGGGTACGAGCGGTGGCGCGGGCGCGAGCGGCAGCGCCGGCACGACGGGCGGCGCGGGCGCGAGCGGCGAGGCCGGCGCGACGGGCACAGGCGCGGGCGCGAGTGGCGAGGCCGGCGCGACGGGCACAGGCGGTTCGGGCACGAGTGGCGAAGCGGGCACGAGTGGCGCCGGCGGCGCGACAGGCGCCGGCGGTTCGGGCACGGGGGGCGCAGGCGGCGCGCCGCCCGCGGGCTGCCAATGCGCGGTCACCGGCGGATCGCCGGGATCAGGCCTCGGCCTCATGGCGATCGCCGCGGCAGCCGCGCTGTCGCGCGGGCGGCACCGGCGGCGACGAAGGCCCGCCTAGTCTAGGTGCCGAACGGCAGACAGCACCCGTTCGCGCACACGGTGCCTTCCGGACAGCCGCTCGGATCCATGGCGCCCGGCCCGCAGGCGGCGACACCTTCGGGGCAGCTGGGACCGCCGCCCGAGCCGCCGGTGCCCGTGCTGCCACAGCTCTCGGTCGAGTTGCAATCCGAGCCCGCGCAGAACAGCACGCACCCCTCGCCGGAATCGCCGCCCGTCTTGTTCTGATCGCCGTCGTGCACCAGCACCTGCAGGCGATACGAGTGCCCCGGAGTGAGCGTGACGTTCCAGCGCGCTTCGGTACCGTAGCCGGCACTGGCGAGGCCTGCCGGCGGCGCGTCGGCGCCCGGGCCGAGATTCCAGTTGTTCTTGGTGGGATCGACGTCAGGCGTGATGCTGACCAGCGTCGGCATCTTGGTGTAGTCCACCGTGCGGACCGCCGACTTCCAGGTGCCGAAAATTGCGTTTGGATTGGATGGAGCCCCACCCATCTGCCAGTCGCCCGATCGGTTGTTTGGATCGGTGCTGATGTCCGTGATGAACAGCGACGGCCACATCGGTCGCAGCGACGCGTCCAGCCCGCTCTGATCGCCGACCAGGGCGTTGGTGCCGGTCTGCGGGTCGGTCGAGCTGCCCGGGTTCGACGCCAGCGCCGTCACCGGATAGTCGGTCATCGTGGTGCCGGACGACATCTTCACCACCACCTGCCGCACGCCGAGCGTCAGCGCGTGCTCGTCGCTGTAGAACATCTGGACCACGCCGTTCGGCCACGAGCCGGCGGGACGGATCGCGGCGAGCACCTCGTTCTCGTTGAAGGCGGTGCTGGTCAGCGGGTTTGTGGTCGTCTTCGGATAACCGCAGTCGGTGATGATCAGCTGCTCGACGCCGGGTGTGCAGCTGAAGACGCCGCCGCCGGTGCCGCCGATCGGGATCGTGCCGCCCGTGCCGCTGTTCCCGCCCGCGCCGGCCGTGCCGCTGCCGTTGCCCGCTGTGCCGCTGGTGTTGCCGCCGGCCCCGTTGCCGGCCGTCCCCGTGCCGTTGACCCCGCCTCCGCCCGTCATGCCGCCCGAGCCAGCGCCATTCGTCCCGCCGCGCCCCGTGTTCGCGCCACCCGAGCCCGAGCTCTGACCGCCGGTGCCGCCCGATGTCGCCGACGAGCCGCCGCAGGCAGCCGCACACGTTGCAAGGATAAGAGCGAGATTCCGGATCACCGTCGTTGTCATTCTCATTTTGTCTTCGGGCCTTGGCCTTTCTCTCTCAGTCTCTTTTCGGTCACGCCCCGCCTTTCCTTGACCAGAGCCGCCAGTCGGTGACTTCGGCTCAGACGCGATGAGCCGTCACGTGGGCCTCGGGGATCCAACCCGAACAACGAAGTCCCACCGAGTGAGGAGGCACGCCATGAGTCGCATACTGTGGGCATTGGTCGTCGTCGCGGGCATCTGCGGGTGTGGGAACAGTCAGAGCGAGGCGATCCGGCGCGGCGTCGGGTCCGAGTGCAACGCGAACCTCAAATGCACCGAGATGGGTCAGGTCTGCCTGACCGAGTTCGCGGGCGGTTACTGCGGCGTGGCCGGCTGCATGCACGATGTGGATTGCCCGGCGGGCTCCGCCTGCGTGATCGACAGCGACAACGGGATGAACTATTGCTTCCTGATCTGTGCCACGAAGACCGACTGCAATCCGAAGCGATCCGCCGCCGATGAGTCCGACTGCGTTTCCAGCCTGACGTTCGTTGACGGCGCGATGAACCGGAAGGTCTGCCGTCCGCCGCTGTCCGGCACCGGCCCCGTCGACGCGGGCACCGATTGATCGCGCTGCGGCCTGCGATCGCGGGCGCCCTGCTGGTGGCCGTCGCGACCGGCGCGGCGCGCGCATCCGTCCAGGAGGCGGCGCCGCCCCCCATTCCGGGCGGCGTCGCGGACGCGAGCGGCGCGCTCGGCTACTTCGCGGCGAACGACGGCTCGATCACCGCGGTCGATCTGGCGACGGGGCAGCGGCGCTGGAGCACGCGCCAGGGACGCTGGCCGCTGACGGCGCGCGCCGGCTGGCTGGCCGTCGTGGCGCCGGACGGCGCGCAGCGAAACACGGCCCACGTTCGCTTTCTCCGGCCGTCGGACGGCAAGCCGCTGGTCGACGCGCCTGTCCGTTTCCCAGGGGGCATCACGGTCAGCGACGACGGGGACTCCGTCGACGGCGAGGTGGTGATCTCGTCGCGCAATGCTTCGCTCACGCTGTCGTCCGACGTCGAGGGCGGGCGGCTGCGCGTCAGCTGGCTGGCGCAGAGCTGGACCCCGAGCGGGTTCCGGCCCTCCCCGGTCTGGAAGGTCTCGGGCGTCGTGCTCGTGGACCCGGCCACGGGCTCCGTCGCGCCGCGGCCCGGCGAGATGGCGAGCGCGCCGCTGCCGCCGTCGTTCCCGCCGCCCGCGGGCTTCGTACCCGCCCGCGGCGCGCTGTACTGGTCGTGGTCGCGCTGGAACGCCGGCTGGAGCGACAAACCGAGGACGTTCTCGCCCAGCCCCGGCGTCGTCGCCTTCTTCTCCTACGAGACCCGGCCGGCGCGCCGCCTGATCTTGAACCGCTGGCAGAACGACGTGCCGCTGCAGCCGCTCGAGATCGCGTCAGGGGGCGAATACGCTCCGCTCGTCTCGCCCGATGGCCGTCACATGGTGCTGACCAGCGGCACCGCCGAGCGCCCCGTGATCACGCTCTACGATCTCGCGCGGGCGGGCACGACGCTGCTGCCGGTGCCGGCCAAGCTGCCACCGCTCGGCATGAGATTCAGGCCGCCGTTCGCGGTGATCGGCCCGCGCCTCTATTTCGTCGCCGAGGAAGACGGCACCATGACCGGCCCGAACTACGGGACGGTTTTTCCGCGCCGGCTGGTGGCTCTCGACTGGGCGAGCGGACGCGTGGTCTGGATGCACCCGCTCGCGCCCCGGGTCCTGCCCGCGCCCACGCCCGGCGCGCGCTAGCGCGCTACTGCTTGATCATCGCCGCCTTGATCTGCGCCTCCGTGTGCTTCTCGGGGGCATAGACGAAGTCCGGCTTCAGATCGAAGTCGATCTTGGCGATCGCGCCCGTGAACGAGGCCAGCGGCTCGTAGTCGTGCGTGACCGGCGACCCCTTGTCGCAGCCGACGTCGAAGGTCTCGTCGAGCGAATAGCCGAACGCCGCCGTTCGCGGGATGTTCTTCTCGCCCACCTTTTTGTCGTCGAGGTAGAGGCGCGCCACGCCGCCCGCGCCGGCGTCCTCCTTGCCGGTCTTCTCGAACTCGTAGCGGATGGTGTGCGCCCCGGGCGTCAACGCCTGGCCCGAACGGATCGTCGTGATCTCCGCCGCGGCCAGGTTGTAGCAGAAGCAAGGCTTGCCGTCCTTGACGTAGAGCGACCAGCCGCCCGTCTCGCCGCCCATCACGCAGATGGGCCCCTCTGCCCCGCCGTCCGGGACGTCCACGTGCGCGGTCATGCTCCACGAACGGTTCTTGGTCTCGGGCGCGTTCCCCTCCGGGATCCGGACTGCGCCTGCATAGAACGTCCGTTGCTGGCTGACCTGATACAGATCGCCGCGGCCGAGCAGCCGCTCGTTGAAGCGATCGTCGAGGGGCAGCACGTTGTACTGCCCGGCTTCCGCCCACCACATTCCGATCAGGTCGACCAGCTTGCGCACGATCGGATCGTTCAGGTTGCCGAGGTCCTTCCCCTGCATCAGGTCATTCGCCTCGGCGGGATCCTCGTCGAGCTTGTAGAGCTCCCACTTCTGCTCGTCGATGCTGGCGTACTTCGACCGTGACTCCCAGGGGAGGCGGCCGTTGTACGTCACCGCCTTCCAGACGCCATCAATGATGCCGCGGTTGCCGAGCATCTCGAAGTACTGCGTCGGGTGGTTGGTCGTCGCGCTCTTGTCGGCGAACGTGTAGTTCATCGGTACGCCCTCGATGACGGCCTGCGAGACGCTGTTGATCGTCTCCGGCGCCTCGACCCCGATCGCTGCCAGGATCGTCGGGACGATATCGATGACGTGGTGGAACTGGTTGCGCAGCTCGTTTTTTGCCTTGAAGCCCTTCGGCCAGTGCACGACCAGCGGGTTGCGCGTGCCGCCGAAGTGGGTGTACTGCTTGCACAGCTTGAACGGCGTGTTGCCGGCGAATGCCCAGCCGACCGGATAGTGGTTGTAAGACCCCGGCAGGCCGAGCTGGTCGATCCGCTGCATCTTGAAGTCGAGGGTCTCGGGCACGTAGGAGGCCAGGCTCATCTCGTTGAACAGACCGTCGATCGTCCCCTCTCCCGAGCTGCCGTTGTCGCCGATGAACACCATGAACAACGTGTTGTCGAGATCGCCGGTCTTCTCGAGGAAGTCGATCAGCTTGCCGATCTGGTGATCGGTGTGCGCGAGGTAGCCGGCGTAGACCTCCGCCATCCGCGCGAAGAGACGCTTCTGGTCAGCGGTCAGGCTGTCCCACGACGGCGTTCCCGCCATCATCGGCGCCAGCGCCGCCTTCTGATCGACGACGCCCAGCTTCTTCTGTCGTTCGATGACGATGTCGCGATACTTGTCCCAGCCGATGTCGAACTTGCCCTTGTACTTGTCGGCCCACTCCTTGAACACGTGGTGCGGCGCGTGGCACGCGCCGTACGCCAGGTAGAGTAGCCAGGGCTTGTCCGGATCGACCGACTCGTTGTTGGCGATGTACTGGATCGCCTCCTTCGTCAGGTCCTCCGACAGGTGGTAGCCCTCCTCGGGCGTCGCCGGTTGATCGACGGGCGTGTTGTCCCGGAACAGCTTCGGGTACCACTGGTCGTTGTCGCCGGCCATGAAGCCATAGAAATGATCGAAGCCGAACAGCGGACCGGTCGGCCAGCGCTCGTACGGGCCGGCGGGACCGCATTCCTCGCTGGGGGTGTTGTGCCACTTGCCGAGAGCGAACGTGTTGTAGCCGTGCATCCTCAACATCGCCCCGATCGCCGCCCGGTCCATCGGCTGGCGCGCGTTGTATCCCGGGAATCCCGTGGCGAGCTCGGTGATGTTCGCCATTCCGTTCGAGTGGTGATTCCGTCCCGTCAGCAGGCAGGACCGCGTCGGCGAGCAGAGCGCGGTTGTATGAAAATTGATGTAGCGGAGGCCGTTCTGGGCGAGGCGCGTGATGTTCGGCGTCTCGACCAGGCCGCCGAAGGTGTCCGCCCAGCCGTAGCCGACGTCGTCGAGCACGACATAAACGACGTTCGGCGCGCCCGCCGGCGCCTTGCGCGGAACCGGAAAAGACGGCTCTGATTCTTTCCACGTGCGGCCGATGCGGCCGTTGAACTGGCGCCCTTCGGGGTACGTCTTCATGGTCGTGTCCTCCGACGTTCCCAGCGTGCGGCGGCGGGTGACACCGTCAACCTGACCGCAACAGAATCAGGAGCGGGCTGATCCGGACGCGGGCGCGATCGCGGAAGCGACCGCTTGCGCCTCGATGGCGATCTCGCGGAGCAGGCCGGTGGCGGGCTGTGTGTAGCCGACGAAGAACAGATTCGGGCAGGCGCCGCCGCCGGCCCAGTCGCGGGGATAGCCGTCGTCGTCGAGAACGCCCGGCACCGCCAGGAAGTCGCGCAGCTCGGGCCGGTAGCCGGTGGCCAGCACGACGGCGTCGAATTCTGCGGCGCTGCCGTCCGCGAACGCCGCGCCCGTCTCGGTGAACCGCTCGACGGCCGTCCGGACCGCGATCTCGCCGCGCTTGATCGCCGCGATCGTGCCGACGTCGATCAACGGGATGCGCCGGCGCAGCTTGATCGCCGACAGCGGCCCGAGCTCCGGGCGGGCGAATCCGTGGCGGGCCAGGTTGCCGAACGCGAGCCGCGAGACCAGCCGGCCGATCGCGTCGGCGAGCTTCAGCGGCGCCCAGCGCATCCGGATGCTGGTCAGCTGGGTCGGCATGCCCAGGAAATCGCGCGGCACGACGTTGACCGGGGTGCGCAGCGCGATCGTGGGCTTCGCGCCGCGCTCGGCAAGATCGAGCGCGATCTCCGCGCCGGTGTTGCCGGCGCCGACCACCAGCACGCGCTGTCCGGCGAAGGCGTCGCCGTTGCGGTAGGCGGCCGAATGAACGAGCGTGCCGCGGAAGCGTTCCTGCCCGGGCAGGCGCTCGGGGTTCGCGACGCGGTTGAGACCGGCCGCGATCACGACGGCGCGCGCCCGATAGGCGGCGCGCGCGCTCTCCACGGCGAAGCCGCCCTCGCTCGCGCTGATCCGGCGCACCCCTTCGCCCGTGCGCGGTTCGACGCCGAAGCGCGCCGCATACGCCTCGAGGTACGCGACCATGTCGGCGCGCGACGGGTAGCGCGGCAGGTCCTTCGCGAACGGAAATCCGGGCAGCTGCGACTGCTGCTTGACCGTGTGCAGGTGCAGGCGGTCGTAGTGATGGCGCCACGAATTCGCGAGCGACGGCCCGGCCTCGAGCACCAGCGCGTGCACGCCCCGTTGCGCGAGGCAGGCGGCGGTCGCCAGCCCGGCCGGCCCCGCGCCGACGATCAACGCCGGCAAGGGATCGCCTGCGCCCTCCGCCGAGCGCATCTCCGCGGTCGTCATCGACGGCGGATGATATCAGCCACCCGTCGGGCCCTCAGGTGAACGTCCGGTGGACCGCGACCATCAGGCCCATCGACGCGGCGAGCGTCGCGAACACGGCGGCGCCGGCGAACGCGACGAATGCCGCCCGCGATGCGGGTCGATCCCAGTCCTGGTCGCGGGCCCTCAGATGAAGCGCCAGACCCGCCCAGGCCAGCACCACCGCTCCGACGCCGAGGTGCTCTTTGCGCTCGAACAACAGTCCCAGCAAACGTGAGCTCGCAAAGATCGCCGGCTTCAATTGCGCGCGGTACGCCGGATACATCGCCGCTCCGAGCGCCGCCGTCGTCGTGATCAGCGCGGCCGCTGCGAATGCCGCCCCGACGGCCCGGCGCCTGGGCCGTCGCAGCAGGATGGTCGGGTGGTAGAGCGCGGCCGTGGAGAGCCAGGCGAGGTGTCCGTGCAGGTGCTCGACCGTCCTCAGGAGCGCGCCGCTCATGGAAAGAGAACCATCACGGCTCCGAAGAAGCCGATCGAATACGCGAGCAGCCTGGGTGTCGCGCCGACCCGCCGGCCGGTCACCCGGTGGACGAGGGCGGCCGCCACCGAAGCGGTCACCGCCGCCGCCAGCGCGAGAACGAACGTCGAGAAGAGCGGAATCGGCGAGATCGCAGCGGCCGCGGCTGGATCGAGGCCGCGCTCGTGGGCGAGATGGATCGCGGCGTACGCCCACAGAAACGCGATGCACCCCGGAGTCGCCACCATCCCCGCCAGCGATCGCGGCGCCATGATCCGCGCCGCTGCAGTGGTGGCGTGCGCGTGCCGACCGAGAGCCTGGATGTCCGATAACGCCGACACGTTGCCTCGCATGCGGCCAACGTTAACAACGTCGTTGTAGGGCATTCGTAACGTTACCGTTAAAGCCGCCTGTGGATAACCCGCGCGCCCAAACGCGATCGTGACGAGACGTTTGCGCAACTGAGGGCGCGCTCTTTGACCGACGGGCGCACACTCGCGCGCGGTCGTCGAGCACGAACCATCCGCAGAGGAGATTGCAAAATGACAACGCACGCCGCGAAGAGACAGTGGCGCAGGAGCATCATCGGTTCGGCAGTCGGGTGCCTGGCATTGATCACACAGGGATGCGAGCCACGGGACAGCTCGCTCGTCGACGTCGAGAGATCGGCGCTGGGATCGGCCGATCTCGTCATCAGCCAGGTTTACGGCGGCGGCGGCAACTCCGGCGCCACCTACAAGAACGACTTCATCGAGATCTTCAACCGCGGCGCCGCCGCCGTCAGCGTCAGCGGCTGGTCGGTCCAGTACGCGTCGGCCACCGGATCGAGCTGGCAGGTGACGTCGCTCAGCGGCACGATCCAGCCGGGTCACTACTATCTGGTCAAGGAGGCGCAGGGGTCGGGCGGGACGACCAACCTCCCGACCGCGGACGCCACGGGCTCGATCAGCATGAGCGCGACGAGCGGCAAGGTCGCCCTCGTGCGCACGACGGGCGCCCTCTCCTGCAGCAGCAACTGCCTGCCCAACTCGAACATCGCCGATTTCGTCGGTTACGGCTCGTCGGCGAACAGCTTCGAAGGCACGGGCCCGACGCCCACCCTGTCGAACACCACCTCGGCCTCGCGCGCCGGCGCCGGCTGCACCGACACGGACAAGAACAGCGCCGACTTCACCGCCGGCGCCGTGAACCCGCGCAACTCGGCCACCGCGGCCAACGTGTGCGGCGGCGGCACCGGGACGGGCGGGTCGGCCGGCACGGGAACGGGCGGCTCCGGCGGCTCCGGCGGCTCCGGCGGCACGGGAACGGGCGGCTCCGGCGGCTCCGGCGTGGTCCTGCCGTCGCCCACCTTGGCGCCGGTGACGCTGACCAACCTGTCGTTCGGAACGCTGGGCGACACGCGGCCCGCGAACAGCCAGACGACCGGCTATCCCGCCGACGTCAAGAGCATCGTCAACGGAATCTTCACGGGGCTGCAGGCGCAGGGCGTGCCCTTCGTGGTCGCGAGCGGCGATTACGCCTTCTCCAGCACGGCGGCCGGCGATGCCGTGCCTCAATACAACGACTACATGGCCGCGCGCGCCAACTTTGCAGGAACGTTCCTTCCGACGATGGGCAATCATGAATGTAACGGTTTCACGAACAGCAATTGCCCACCCGGCTCCTACACCGGCATGACCCAGGACTACGTCAACAAGATCGTCACGCCCTCGACAGGCCAGTCGAGCCCGTACTTCTCGGCGCTCTACAAGGCGACCGACGGGTCGTGGACGGCGAAGTTCATCTTCATCGCCGCCAACGCCTGGAACACGACCCAGAGCAACTGGCTTCAATCCACCCTCAACGTGAACACGACCTACACGTTCACGATCCGACACGAACCGTTCAGCGACGCGCGCGCACCCGGCGTCACGCCATCCGAGAACATGATGTCCGCGGCGTTCAACGCCGGCCATCTGACGCTATCGCTCACGGGCCACACCCACCTGGCGCAGCTGCCGGGCGGCACGCAGCCCTACGGCGACCCGTTCGGTTCGACCCAGGCTTACGAGATCATCGTCGGCACCGGCGGCGCGCCGCTCGACGCTGGTCCGGCCTACGGCTACGCCGTCTCCACCCGGCGCGCCAGCGACGGCGCGATCGTCACGCAGCTGTACAAGTCGTCCGATTCCGCGGCCAACCCGATCGTGCCGAACGTCGCCGACACGAACTACCGGTTCGCCGTCAACCCGAACGGCTCGCCGAATCCGAACACGTCGCTGCCGTAGCGCAAATGAAACATTCGCGGCGCCGGCCGCGGCGTATCGTCGCCGGCGTCGCGATGTTTCGAGCGCTCCTGTTCGCATTACCGGCCGCCGCGGTCACCCTGTCCGGTGCGGCCACGCCCGCGACCGACGCTCCGGCGGCGCAGCTGCACGTCCCCCGGGTGGCGGCGCGGGTGCGCATCAACGCCGAGACGGAGGGCAAGCCGTTCTGGGGCGAGGACAGCGGCGTGACGCGCAACTTTCGGGACGGCCACAAACAAGGGATGGTTCCATTCACGCAGGCCAAGGTGCGCTGGGGCCGCGGCTTCCTTTATCTGCTGCTGTACGCCGGCGACCTCGACCTGGAAGGTCGCGTCAGACAGCACGACGGCGCGGTCGAGAACGACGACGCGTTTCACCTCGAGTTCGGGCGCGGCGACGAGGTTCGCGTCATCTCGGTATCGGTCCTGGGCACGATCGCCGATTCCCTCTGCACGTCGTCTGCACACGGGCGGAAGTGCGACCCGTCGTGGGACAGCGGCGCGCGTCTGGCGGTCGATCGCGACGGCTCGTTGAACAAGGTGGGCGACAACGACGAGGAATGGGTCGTCGAGATGTCGATTCCGCTCGCCCGGCTGGGCGTGAAACAGGCCGCCGCCGGCACGCGCATTCCGTTCTCGATCCAGCGCTGCGAGGTCGGGCACGACGGCCGGCACGCCTGCGGAAGCTGGGGAAGCGATCCCCCGGGCGAGCTCGTCCTCGACCCCTGAGCACGCTATCGTTGCGCGCATGAAGCTGGTGATCGGCAACAAGAACTATTCGTCGTGGTCGCTGCGCCCGTGGCTGCTGCTGTCGCACCTCGCGATCCCGTTCGAGGAAGAGAAGCTGAGCTTCAGCGATCCGGAGTTCAAGCTGCGCGTCGGCCGCTATTCGCCGGTCGGCAAGGTGCCGGTGCTGATCGACGGCGACGTCGTCATCTGGGACACGCTGGCGATCGTCGAGTATCTGGCGGAGACGTTCCCCGAGCGCGGCATCTGGCCGGGTGACCGCGTGGCGCGGGCGCGCGCGCGATCGATCAGCGCCGAGATTCACGCCGGCTTCAGCGCCCTGCGCAACCTGCTGCCGATGAACTGCGAGTTGAAGGTCGACTGGGTGCCGCGCGACCTGCGGGTGCAGCGGGACATCGCGCGCATCATCGAATCGTGGAGCGACTGCCGCGCGCGCTTCGGCGCCGGCGGTCCGTTCCTGTTCGGCGCGTTCTCGGCGGCGGACGCCTTTTACGCACCCGTGGTGCGGCGCTTTCTCGGATTCGACGTGAAGCTGCCAGACGTCGCCGCGAAGTACGTCGCCACGATGGACGCGCTGCCCGCGATGCGGGCCTGGGTGACGGCCGCCCTCGCCGAGCACGAGTTCGTCGAGATGGACGAGCCGTACCGCGAGCCGCCGGTGGCGTCGCGCAAGTACACCGCCTTGCCATAGAGTACGCGCATGGCATGGGTCAAAGTCCCCCCCGAGCACCACCCGCTGTTCCACGCGGCGCTGCCGAAGGATCCGCGAGTCGAGACGACGAAGCTGTTCGGCGGCGTCGCCGCGAAGGTGAACGGCAATCTCTTCGCCGGGCTTTTCGGCCGATCGACGATGCTGGCGCTGCCCGAACCCCTTCGCGCCGAGGCGCTGGCGCTCAAGGGTGCGGCGCTCTTCGATCCAATGGGTGACGGGCGGGCCCGAAGCGACAAGGTGATGCTGCCCGAGAAGATGATGCGCGACCCAGCGGCGCTGCGCGGCTGGATTGGGCGTGCGTTCAAGGCCGCCGCCAAACTGCCACCGAAGGCCGCGAAGTCGAAGAAGCGCTGACCGGAATTACGACAACTCGGCGCCTTGTCGTAGCGGATGAGACGCACAGCGGACGCAATTCGTATGCGCGACCGCCACCGCGATCTTTTCGGAACGTAACGACGCGCGCCCGAACGCGGGTGTACTGACGATCCGTTTCGCGCGGGGTGCGGCAGATCGAGCGCGTCGCGCGGCAAGGAGGCTCGCGATGCGATGGACTGACAGGCGCCGGCGACACGGCCGAATGATTTCGATCACATTTTTCGTTCTGTTGGCGGCGGCCATCGCGGCTGTCGGCCACGCGCAGGTGGCGAATCCGACCCCGAAGCCGCCGCCTCCGCCGTTCCCGCACTACGACCACATCTTCCTGATCATCGAGGAGAACCACGGCTTCTCCCAGATCATCGGCAACCCGGCGGCGCCGAACCTCAATCGCCTCGCGAACCAGTTCGGCCTGGCGACGCAGTCGTTCGCCGTCGGCGATCCGAGCGCGCCCAACTACGTCGCGATGCTGGGCGGCAGCACGTTCGGGATCGCCGACGACAACGCGTACTACCTGCACACGGTCAACAAGCCGAGCCTGATGAGCCAGCTCGAGGACGCGCACCTGACCTGGAAGGCGTACATGCAAGGCATGCCGTACGCGGGCTTCAAGGGGATCTGTTACCCCAACCGCTGCAACGGCGTGCCCGACTTCGATACGCTTTACAACTCGAAGCACAACGGCATCCCGTACTTCAAGAGCATCCAGACCAACGCCGCGGAGATGGCCAAGATGGGGCCGCTCGGCGCGCTCGCACGTGACCTCGCCAGCGGCAACCTCCCGAGCTTCGGCTACATCGTTCCCGATGAATGCCGCGACATGCACGGCGCGCCGCCGTATTGCGTGGACTCCGGCGATCCCGGCGACGAGAGCGACAACGCGCTGGTCGGCATCGCCGACAAACTGGCGGGGAAGGTCGTCGACCAGATCACGCACGCGTCGTTCTGGTCGCGCGGCAACAACGCCATCGTCATCACCTTCGACGAAGGCGCCGACGGCGATACCTCGGGCTGCTGCGGCACGAACCCCGGCAACGGCCAGGTCACGACCGTCGTCGTCACCAGCCACGGGCCGCGCGGGCTCCAGGACCCGACGCCCTACAACCATTATTCGCTGCTGCAGACGTTTCAGCGCGCGTTCGGCCTCGGTTGCCTCGAGCAGACGTGCGACACGACCAACATCGTTCCGATGTTGCCGCTGTTCAAGGTTCAGTGAGGAGGGAGATCGCCATGAAAACCACGACAACCATGCTGAGGGCTCTGATTTGCATCAGCCTGCCGGCGATTGGCGCGGCCTCCTGCAGTCCCCTGTCAGGTGGCGACGAACCGAACGCGACGACGCAACTGAGCGGCGCGGTCGGTTCGTGCACAGGCGACTGGCTGGCCGTCGACAGCCCGAACGTCGGCGGTCAGGACAACTCGCTCGCGTCGGCGTCGGGATCGTCGGCGACCGACATCTGGGCGGTCGGCCAGTTCTCGCCCGACGCGAATCCGAACATCACGCTGACGCTGGCGGAGCACTGGGACGGCAGCGCCTGGTCGGTGGTCGACACGCCGAACGTCGGGACCAACCGCGCCAACGCGCTGCTCGCAGTCGCGGCCCGATCGGGGGCGGCGTGGGCGGTCGGCTACGACATCGGCCAGGACGATTTCGTCTCCCACAGCCTGATCGAGGCGTGGGACGGAAGCGCCTGGTCGGTCGTCGATCATCCGCAGATCTTCGACACCCAGAATCTGTACGGCGTCGCGGCGGTTTCGGCGGACGACGTCTGGGCGGTCGGGTCAGGGCGCAACGACGACGGGGATTTTCACGCCCTCGCGCTGCACTTCGACGGGCACGCCTGGACGTCGGTGCCGACCGCCAATCCAGGATCGAACGGCAATGTTCTTTACAGCGTGGTCGCGAACGGACCCAACGACGTCTGGGCGGTCGGCCAGAAGATCGGCGACGCACACCCGGACAACGCGCTGGTCGAGCACTGGGACGGCCGACGCTGGTCGGCGATCTCCACGCCGGGCGCCGGCGCGTCCTCGAGCCAGCTGATCGCAGCGGACCTTGCGGCCGGTGACGACGTGCGCGCCGTCGGCGACGCTCAGGACGGCGTCGTCAGCCTGCGGACGTTCGCGCTGTCGGGCGAGGGCGCGAGCTTCGCCGTCCAGGGGACGCCCGATCCCGCCAAGGGCGACAACCGGCTGATGGGGGTCGCGGCGGTCAACGACGACGAGAGCTGGGCGGTCGGCAGCTATCTGGACGACGCGAGCGGCAACCTGTTGACGCTGATCGCGACCGGCGGGGAAGGCAGGCCGTGGAAGCAGGTGGCGAGCCCGAGCCCCGCCGCCGACGGTAACAGCCAGCTCGCCGCGGTGACCAAGGTGGGGGCGAGCGATCTCTGGGCAGTGGGCGGGTTCGACGGGCCGAATGCCCTGCAGACGCTGATCGTTCACCGCTGCAAGTAGACGACGCGCTTGCGGACGTTACACTGCGGAGGTGTCCAAGACCGCGGGTGTGGCGATCGCCGGGATCGACATCGAACCGCTGTCGATCCCGCTGCGCGAGCCGTTCGTGATCGCGACCGGGCGCATCGACACGACGCGCGCGGTGCTGGTCCGGGCGACGCTGGAGACCCCTGAGGGCGCGCGCGCGACGGGGCTCGGCGAGGCGGCCGCGCTGCCGCCCGTGACGCGCGAGGATCAACCCGAGCTGCTGGCGGAGCTTGGCGCGGTCGCGGCGGCGCTGAAGGGCGCGAAGGTGTTCGACGAGATCGTCGCCCGCGCCGGGCTGAAGAGCCTCGTTGCGAGGGCGGGCCTCGAGACGGCGATCCTGGATGCCATGGCCCGCCGCGCAGGGGCGCCCCTTTATCAGGTCCTCGGCGGCGGCGCGGCCTACGCGCTCGATCTCCAGACCGACATCACCCTGCCGATCTCCGATCCCGGGCGGATGTCGGCGACTGCGTACGCACACCGCCGGGCGGGGTTCACCACTTTCAAAGTGAAGGTGGGTCGCGACTGGCGGACGGATCTCGCATCGCTCCGTGCGGTCGCGACCGAGGTGCCGGACGCACGCTTCCGGCTCGACGCGAACGCTGGCTTCACGGCGCGCGACGCGCTCGCGCTGCTGGACGCGGCGCTGGGCGACGGCCTCGCGATCGAATGCTACGAGCAACCATGCGCTGCCGATGATCTCCCCGGGATGGCCGAGGTCGCCGCCCGCTCCTCGGTTCCGGTCGTCGCCGACGAATCGTTCCGCGGCCCAGATGATCTCCAGCGGATCGTCGACGCAGGCGCCGCGCAAGCGGTCAATCTGAAGCTCGCGAAGCTGGGCGGGCCGGCAGCGGCGTTCAACCTCGCTCAACGAGCGCGCGCCCTGGGCCTTCGCCTGATGGCGGGTGCGATGGTGGAGACGCGCGTGGGCCTGCTGGCGATGGCCCACGTGGTCGCTGCGCTCGGCGGCGTCGACTGGGTCGACCTCGACACGGCGTTCCTGCTCGCCGACGATCCGTTCGAGGGTGGCTGGACCTGCGACGGCCCGCACATCAGGCTCGCGGGCGATCCGGGGTTGGGCGTCAGCGTGCGCGCGGGGCGGTGAGGCGAAGGCCCCTCTCCCCCACCCTCTCCCCGCTTCGCGGGGCGAGGGGGTATGAAGGAACCTACGCTGCCCGGCGGTGTGCGCGGCCCGCCGGTTTCTTCGGCTTGCGGGCCCGCGCCGGTTTCTCGCGCGCGTTCGTGTTGGCGGCCAGGCTGGCGCGCAGCCGTTGCATCAGATCGGCGACCGCCGCTTTCGGCTCCTCGGGCCCGATCGCGCCCAGGCGCGGCTTCGCGCCCTTGCCCTTGATCTTCGCCTTGATGATCGCCTGCAGGTTGGCCGCGTACTGATCCTTGTACTGCTCCGGCTCCCAGTCGCCCGCCAGCCCGTCGACCAGGCGCGCCGCGAGCTGCAGCTCCTTGTCGCGCAGTCCCTTCCCGCTCGGCGTCTTGACCGAATCGGTCGCCGCCAGATCATCGGCGATGCGAAGCAGCGTCAGCACGAAGACGTCGTCCTTCACGGACAGCGCCGCCAGGTGCTGCGACTGCCGCAGGATCAGCTGCGCGACGCCGACCTTTCCGGTCTTGCGGATCGTCTCGCGCAGCAGCGCGTACGCGCGGTCCGCGCCCTTGCCCGGCGCGACGTAATAAGGCGTCTCGAAGTAGCGCGGATCGATCGCGTCCGCGGGCACGAAGCTGAGCACGTCGATCGTGTCGGTCTTCTCGAGCGCCGCTCGCTTGAAATCATCCTTTGTCAGCACCGCGTACTCGCCCTTCTCGTATTCGAAGCCCTTGACGATCTGATCCCACGGCACCGGCTTCGCTTCCCGTTCGCAGATCCGCTCGTAGCGCACGGGCGCCTCGTCCTTGGCGTGCAACAAGTGAAAGCGCGGCCGCTGGCTGCGCACCGCGCTCACCAGCTGAACCGGAATCGTCACCAGCCCGAAAGAGATCGCCCCGTTCCAGATCGCGCGCGCCATGCCGCTGCCCTCCCCTCAACGCTCAAAGCTAACGCCGGTTGACCGCCGCGCGACCGCCGGCCGATGCTCGTCCGTGCGCGTGCAGGCGCCCCGGCGCCTCTAGTAACGCCGCTGCTGTTGTTGTTGAGCCATGGCGGCCGCGGCCGCCTCCTGGGCCGCGACGGCGGCCATCCCGCCGGCGGGCGTTCCGAATTCTCCGGCCGCACCCGCACCCGCCTTCGGCGCCGCGGCGTACTGGCAGACGCAACCGACGTTCTCGGCCATGATCGCCACGGCGCTCAGTTGCATACCGATCGTCTGGCAGTGCGCGGTGCAGGTCTTCGCGGCATCGGGTGGAATCGAGTAAGCGCGGACGCCAACCGTGGCCGTGCAGGCGGCCAGCGGCAACGACGCCGCAAGCAACACTGTTCCGAGGAGCTGCCCGATTCGCCGGTTGTTCGTCATGCGACCACGTTAAAGGAGGTCGCGACCGCGCGCCAAAAACTGCGCCGTCAGAGCCCGGTGGCGTAGCGACCGAAGCTCTTCGCGGCGCGCTGGACGGCCTCGGCCAGGGTCAGCAGCTGGCCCTCGCCCTCGTGGGCTGTGCGCCAGGTCTCCGCGGCCTGACGCGACGAAAAGAACGACATGTTGTCGCAGCCCTTGCCCTTCACGACCACGAAGCCGGCCGGATTGGCTGAAATGATCTTGTCGCCGTCGACGACGACGCGCAGCCGCACGAGGCTGTCGTGCGCCTCCGCCTCCACGGTCGTCTGCTGGCCGAGCAACTGCGACACCCCGAGCGCGTCATAGGCGCAGCGCGCGAAGGCCGGCTTGCCGCCGGCCGTCGTCACCGTGATCCCGGTCGGCACGTTGGCGAACGGCCAGGCGACCGCGATCAGCTCGCTCTCGGGGACGCGCAGGATGCCGCTGCCGACCGCCTCGCCGCACGCCTGCATCTCGTCGAGCAGCCGATCGGCGTCCGTCCGGGGCAGCTTCATCCGCTGCGCGAACTCCGCGGGCGTCGGCGCCTGGCCGCGCTCGGTCCAGAACCGGAAGATCCCGTCGACGAGCGCCCGCCGCACCCGCTCCGCCTCCCCGCGATCGTCGACGACGACGTCGTCCGTGCCCCAGTGAACGGGACACTTCACGGCCTGCGCGTCGCCAGCGCCGTGGCAGCACCCGGGCTTCGATGCGCCGCCCGCCGGGCCCGTCGAGCAGGCGGCCGGCGGTCGCGCCCGCATCGCGCCCACCGCGCCAATCGCGGCTCCCGCCAGCGCCGCGACCACCAGCCAGGGCGCGGGGACGCTACGAAAATGCACCATCGCCGATCTCAGATGCCGCGCAGCCAGCGGTGAAGCGGCGCCACCGCGGCGTAGTGCTCCGCGACGAAACCGATGAAGGCCGGACGGCGCAGCTCGGCGGGGTGTTTTCCTTCCCAGCCCGCGTGCAGGCCGCCGTGGCGCAGCAGCGCCGCGTGCGGGTGATCGGCCGGTACGCCGGCCGGCGTCTTCTTGTACAGCTCGGTGCCGACCTCGCAGCCCGCCTTGCGCAGCTTCGCCACGATCGCCGCCAGCGCCGCGCCCTTTCGCCCGTCCAGAGCCGCCGCCCGGTAGCGCGCCAGCGCCGCCGGCTCGAACCGGTGCATCCCCGCGCCTAGCATCAACCGGTCCGGGGTCAGCCGAAACCAGAAGCCCGACGCATCCCACCCCTTGCGATCGCCGGTCCAGAACCACATGTCGAGGTGGTCCTTGTAGGGCGACTTGTCCTTCGAGAAGCGAATGTCGCGGTTGATCCGCATGATCGAGCCGTTGACGCGCGGCTCGACGTTGACGTCCGGTTCGATCTTGCGCAGCCGCGGCGCCAGCGCCTCGGCGAACGCGACGGCCGGCGCCAGGTACGCCTGTTCGTAATCGGCCCGGTGCGCCTCGAACCAGTCCTTCTTGTTGTGCGCGCGGAGCCCGGCCAGAAAACCCACTGTCTCCTTCTGGAAACCCTCGAAGCTCATCGGCGCAGCCTAGCTCACCCCTGGTGAAAGGGGCAGCCGGCGGATGGAGACACGTGACCGGATTGTCGCGACGGCCGCGCGACGGCGTCGGCCCGCCGCCGGACGACGAGCGGCAGCGAGCTGTTGCGCGGCAACATCGTGACGCCCACCTGCGCCTTCACGTCCACGCCCGGAAGCACGGCCAGCTCGTAGCTGCGCAGGACGCTGGTCAGCACGTAGTGGCTCTCGTGCAGCGCGAAATGATTTCCGATGCAGGTACGCGCGCCGCCGCCGAAGGGAAAGTACGCGAACCGCGGCAGCCGCGCCTCCATCTCTTCGGTCCAGCGCTCGGGGCGAAACGCATCCGGGTCGTCGTAGTGGCGCTCCGAACGGTGCACGGCCCACTGCGGGATGACCACCTCCGAACCGACCTTCAGCGACACGCCGCCGATCTCGCACGGTTCCAGCACCGTCCGCGCGATCCGGTGCGCGGGCGGATACAGACGCAGGCTCTCGCGCATGACCCGCTCGCTCACGCTGCCGTCCTGCGCGGCCGCCACCGCGGCGCCGACGTGCGGGTGCTGCGCGAGCAGATAGAACGCCCAGGTCAGCGCCGCCGCGCCGGTCTCGTGGCCCGCGAAGAACATCGTCACCACCTCGTCGCGCACCTGACGCTCGTCGAGCGGCCGGCCCCGATCGTCGCGCGCATCCAGAAGCAGCGACAGCAGATCGTCCCCGTCGTCGGTGCGGGCACGGGCGGAGGCGCGCCGCCGCCGCGCGATCAGCGCCGCCGCGAACGCGTCCAGGTCGGCGACGGTCTTCCGGAACCGCCGGCCAGACTTCGTCGGCAGCCGCGACAGGTCGATCATGTAATCCGGGTGCCCGAGCACAACCGACAGCCGCCGAAACGCCGCCGCGACCAGCCCGCCCGCCATCGCCACCGGCCGGGCCACGAAATACTGATGAAACTCGTGCAGCGCCTCCGCGGCGGCGACGACGTAAGGCCGCCCCGCGGCCATGTCCTCGCCGAACAGCGCGTGCGCGAGCACATCGAAACAGAAGTCGGTCATGTCGCGGTGAATGTCGCGGACGCCCCCGTCGCCCCAGGCCGACAGCAGCCGCGCCATCGCCGCTTCCATGTACTGCCGGTAGCCCTGGACGCGGCGCTTGTTGAAGGCGGGCTGCAGGATGCGGCGCTGCTGGCGCCACAGCTCGCCGTCCGACGTCAGCAGGCCGCGCCCGAACGCCGCCAGCGTCACCCGCAGCCCGGATGACTTGCCGAAGCTCGCCTGCTTGCGGACCAGGATCTCCTCGATCAGCGCCGGATCGGTGACGACGTAGACCGGATAGCGCCAGATGTGGGTCGCGACCAGGCCAGCCCGGCGCTCGCAGTCCCGGTAGAAGTCCAGGATGTCACCCTGAAAGGCCTTCGCGCTGCCGGACAGCCAGTCCTTCAGGCCCTCGAGCGGTACGGCGAGCGCGGTCTGCGGCATCGGGCGGCTTCAGATGCTGAACGCGGCGGCACGATGCATCTTCCCGACGGAGATCGGAACGGCTAGCGAGCGGCCGTGACGCGATCGTCACTGCAATTTGCGATTGCAGAAGCGACTAGCGGTCGGCCGAGATGGCGGCGATCTCCGCCGCGGTCAGCACGCGGTTGTAGACACGCACGCTGTCGATCGCGCCGACGAATCCGTTGTACACGCCGCGACCGATCGTGACCGGCGCGTTGTTCAGGAGCGGCGCGGGCGGATTCGCGTACAAGACGGTCATCGCGCCGTCCACGTAGAAGCGAATCTGGGTCGAGTCGAACGTGACCGCGACGTGCACATACGTGTTCGCCGGGATCGCGGCGGGCGACGCGTTGGCGCTGAAGTTGCCCCCCGCCTCGTCGTGCGCCCACGACAGATGGCCGGCGGCGGCGCCCAGGTTGTCCGCGTTCACCTGCAGCGTGAAGTTGCCGAACCCCGTCGTCATCGCCTTGCTGATGATCACCCGGGTCGCGTTCGAGGGCGCGATCCGGACGAACGCCGTGATCGTGAAGGTGGTGAGGTCGAAGGGGCTCTCGTTGGCGACCGTCACGGCCTCGCCGTTCGCGCCCGTGAAGGCGAGCGCCTTGCCCGCGTTCCCGAATCGATCGGTCGTCGCGGTCGCGCCGGTGACCGTCCCGTTGTAGCCGTTGCCGCTCGTGTCGGCGCCGTTGCCGTCCAGCTCGTAGAGGGCGACCAGCCCCGCGGTCGGGATGATGACGCCGCCGCCCGTGCCGGCGGTGCCGCCCGCGCCGCCCCGTCCACCGACGGTCCCGCCGGAGCCGCCCGTTCCGCCCGCTCCGCCGCGGCCGCCCCCGGCCGTTCCGGCGCCGCCCCCGGAGCCGCCCGTCGTTCCACCGCCGCCGCCCGTGCCGCCACGTCCGCCCGTGCTGCCACCCGCACCCGCGCTGCCGCCGACACCCGCGCTGCCGCCGACACCCGCGCTGCCGCCCGTTCCGCCCGCACCGCCGCGCCCGCCGGCCGCGCCACCGCCACCAACGCTGCCCCCGGTGCCGCCGCCACCGCTGCCCGCGTTTCCGCCCGTGCCGCCGCCCCCGCCCGATCCTGCGCCGCCGTCCGCGCCGCTGACGTGAATCGCGAGCGTCGCACAGCCCGAGGGGAGCGTGACCGCGCCGCTGCCGGCGCCGACCTCCGAGCCCGCCTTCGTCGCGCGCACGGCGACGGTCACCGACTCACCCGTGGGGTACCCGCCTGGAAAGTCGATCTCGATCGTTCCCTCCGCCATCCCGGAGTTGTAGGCGAGGATGTTCTGCCTGGGCGAGCCGCCCGCGATCGCGACGGTGATCTCGAGGTTGTCGGCGATGCGCGCGCTGCTGTCGAGCGACGCCGTCACCAGCAGCGTCCCCTGCTTGCACGGATTGGTGCTGGCGCCGCAACCGGCGGCTAGCATGATGACGGCGCAGGACCAGAAGCGGACGCGCCTCAATTTGCGTTGATCCTTCCGACGCTGGGCGACGGATCCTTGGACCCGCCCATCGTCAGCAACAACACCACGGTGACGGCGACGGCGACGCCGCCCCCGGTGGCGATCCAGAACCATGGCTTCTTCAG
>Ga0066903_100000428_pt1 | contig 26005 bp, 22 predicted proteins | sample PanSoiMetaGPlot1_FD_67491 | JGI IMG/M metagenome (GOLD analysis project Ga0066903, IMG submission 67491) | Tropical forest soil microbial communities from Panama analyzed to predict greenhouse gas emissions - Panama Soil - Plot 1 (version 2) | ecosystem: Environmental > Terrestrial > Soil >... | reverse complement strand
GGGTCATGATCGACAGAACTCAAAGTGAGCACAACAGGTCCGCTTTCGGATTGCAACACAATCGGATGCATAGCGACCAAAGCGCCCTTGCCCAGGGCGTGCTGAGACCGAGCGTCGGGCCGTTCCGAGCGGGCTCCGCTCGGGAAGCAAAGAACCATACATTTCGATTTCCCACAAAATTTGGTGAGCACCTTTGGCGCGCGACGCGGGCCAGCGTTTTGGCCCCACCCCCTCGCATGCAAGAAACGTCGATGCGACGCGCACATCTCGCGTCGCATGGATTGCGCCCTCGGCACTCAGCGACTAGCTAGGGAAGCCTAAGCGATTGGCCCGACACGATCAGCGATCCGGTCGCGAATTCACCAAATGCGAACCAAGGCCAACCGCGCGGGACCACGGGGACCGCAGCGGCCGAAGTGACTCACAAGGGTATACCCCAGCGAGTCAGCGGATGAGACGCCCTGTGCCGTCTCACATGGATTCTTCTGGGCCATGTGAGACGGTCGCAAGCGAGGGTCTAGGACCAAACGAGACAACGGAGACGAGAATGGCAACGTATGGATATGCGAGAGTATCGAGCATCGATCAGGACCTCACGGTGCAGCTAGAGGCCCTTCGGGCCGCAGGGTGTGATGTGATCCGCTCGGAGAAGATCACTGGCACAAGCACCGAGGGCCGGGCCGAGCTTCGTACCTTGCTCGATTTCATCCGCCCTGGTGACACCTTGATGGTCACCCGGATTGATCGGCTAGCCCGGAGCATCGGCGATCTACAGGACATCGTGCGGGCACTGCGCCAGAAGGGTGCGAGCCTGAAGGCCACCGAGCAGCCGATCGACACCAGCACAGCGGCGGGCAAGTGCTTCCTCGATATGCTGGGAGTGTTCGCGGAGTTCGAAACGAACCTACGCAGGGAGCGTCAGGCCGAGGGCATTGCCAGGGCGAAGGCTGATGGCCGGTATCGAGGCCGAAGGCCCAGCATTGACCCCGCGCGGATCATCGAACTCCACAAGGCCGGTGTGGGCGCGAGCGAGATCAGCCGCACCCTGGGGATCGGCCGAGCGAGTGTGTATCGGCTGCTCGGGGAGAAGCCCCATGCCCCGTGAGCGATGGCCGAAGCGAGTGATGACCGAGGCCTTCCGGCTGGCCAAGGTGGCTGTGAAGGCGAGGATCGAAGCCAAGGGCGAGCGGATCAGCAACCACACGGCCAGGGAGATCACCGCCGAGGCCTTCGACTATCTGCGCCAGCATCCCGAGCTGATGTGGGTGGCGCAGGCGACGGTGTTGGCAGAGGAGGGCTAACGCCCGTTCCGGCGAGGGTGGGTGAAGGGACCGCTGGCGTCGGTGACCAATGCGGGCTCGGGTTTGATCGGTGAAGGGCTGCCCTCGATGATGGGGGTGGCCCTTTCGCTTTTCATGCGCAGCCGTGCAGCGTTGAGCATCTCAGCGAAGTCTCCTCCGATGGTGGCCTGTACCTGCACGGCGAGCTTGGGCCGCTCGTACGGCAACGCCGCCTCCGCGGCTCGCATCCGGACAGACAATGGCACATCGGGGCACTTGTAGATCGCCCTCAGCAGCGCAAGAGCATCCTCCGGCGTGGCGATCTCGGGTGGCTCATCCCTTTCCAGGTTCGCCGCGTCGGCAAAGCTTGGCAACGTCGTCATTGTCATTCCCCTAGCCTAAGCCCCTTTCCCTCTCTGAACCGCTTGAACCGCTTTGAACCGCTTGAACCGCTAGTGAAGCTAAGACTGGAAACATGGGAGCCATAGAGGGAAAGGTTCCTGGCAAAACGCTAGCGGGGTAGCGGGGCATGGCGGTTCAAGCGGTTCAGCACTTGGTGCAAACCTGACCCCCGGCGAGGCCCCGCGCGCCGAACCTCCGGCGGCGAAGCCCTCAGCCATCAGCGGCGATCTCCTTCGCGCGGTCCCCGTCGGTCTTGACTCTCATCCCAACGTACCTGCGCTGCTGGCCATGCGGCTTCATGGTGCGAACGTTCTCGAAGCCGGCGATCTTTTTGATCCTCGCGCTGAACTGGCTTGGTGTCTTCACGCTCTCTAGTAACTCATGCCGGCCGTGCTCCGCGCACCACTTCTTGAACAGCGTCTCCGCGAACCAGCACTCCACGTGACCCTTCGGGTCAACCACGAAGCGATCCCGCACCATCTCCACCATCGGATCGGATTTCTCCTCCACCTGCCGCTCGAGCGCCGTTGCACTCGCGGGCTGCACAAACCGGCCCCGCTTCGCCAGCCGCCGATAGGCCCCCAGGCACCTCGCCGCGATCCCGGGAAGCTCCGCCTCCAGCTTCGCTTTCAGATCCACATCCTCCCTTCCGAAGAAGCTCTGCCCGAACACGACCTTTACGAACCGGGTCGGCAGCACCCCGCTTCCATCATTCAAATTCGGCACCTCATTCGAGATCACGATCACCTTCGTCGGCAGCACTCCCTGCCACCTCGCCCGGTACTTCCGGCCCACCGAGACGCAATCGCCGCCGGTGATGTTCAACAGCATCTCCGCGGACTTGAACTCGATCCCGCCCGCATCCCAATTCCGCCCGTACATCTTCCCTGGCTTGAACCGCACATCCGGGAACACTGCCACGCGCTTGCCGATCAACACCTCTCCCGAGTTCTCACCCGCCATCCAACTGTTGAAGCTCAGGCCCACATAGAGACGATCGCCCACCAGCCTCCGCTGGACCCACGCCAGCGTGCTCTTCCCGGTCCGCTTCTCCCCGATCCACAACGCGCCCTTCTGGAACCGAACATCCTCGGTCATCCCATACCCGAGTTGCTCCTCCACGCACTCCTGGCTCTCCCGGTCCCCGGGGAAGACCTCCTCCAAGAACCGCTCCCACACCGGGCACTTCGCGGCCTCGTCCCACTCATATCCCGCGGCCGAGTGCACCCACAGCCGCGGGGTCAACTCCTGCCGCTCCCCCGTCAGCACGTTCACGATCCCGTTGCGAAACACCAGGACCCCATCCGCTCGCTCCCTCGTGTCGATCCACATCGGCGGCGCGAACTCTTGCTTCAGCGCCAGCCCCGATCGCAGCGCGTCCAACACCTCGTTCACGTGCCGCTGCGTCGGGCTGAACTTCACTCGACCCAACTCGTTCGTCCACCGCTGGCACCCGTCCAGCCACGCATAGAGCCGATCGCGCATCATCTCCTGCGGTAGCACCTCGTAGTGCTGGCCGTTCCACTCCCAGAAATCATCCTGCCAGAACCACACAGCTAGGTGTCCCTTCTGCCAACCGTTCCTGCGGACCCATTCCTTCGCGGTGTCATACGGCGTCAACTGCGACACCATCACCGGGCCGTCATCCGTCGCCGGCCGAAGATTTCCGAATCGCGCCACGGGCTCACCCACCGCAGCCTCGGGCTTCGCTTCCGCCTTCACCTCAGCCTGGGGCTTCACCAGCTTCGCTGGCGGGTCAAAGAACCTCAGCGGTGGCTTCACCTCCGCGGCCCGCTCAGCCCAAGTAGCCCGAGCCACCGCGAGGCGCTTCTCAAGCTTCCCAGCCTCGAAGCCCCACTTGCGCCCCAGCGCCAGTGCCCGAGGCTTCGCCACGTCATCGCCCCGAGCGTAAGCATCGATCAGCTTTATAACCTCGGCCTCCACGTCCGGAGCGCTTCGAATTGCGTCAGTCATCCCCTTGATCCCCGTTGAGCCGGCCACCATGGCTGGCTTTCCCAGCTTCGCCCTGAGTGATGTTTGTGCATGTGTGAGGTGGGATGTTGGAGATGTTGGGATGTGGGATGTTGGGATGTGTGCTGGTGTAGATCGGGACTAGGTGTTTCGCATCGCGTCACTTGAACGGGTCATAGCCGCTGATCACGAGGCTCACCGGTGAAGGCATGAACCCCTCCACGGGTCCCGTGCTCCAGCCGTTAAGTGTGCTCACATATGCCTGTTCATTGAGTACCCGCGGTCGGCGCTGATGCGGGTCCTCCAAGACCTCAACCGCTACGAGGCCTTGGTTCTCTACAGTGTAGTTCGGGTCCCTACGGCTTACCTCGACCACCTTCGTTCGCACCCTGGGCTTCGGCCTCGCCGCCGGTGCCTTGGGCTTCACCCTCTCAAGCGGCGCGTTCAAGATTTCCTGGTACTTGCGGTCAAGCTCTTTCAAACGTTCGCTTCGATCGGTCATGGCTTACGCTCCATCGTTAAGTCGAGGCGGCCCTGCCAGCCGCTATGCCCCTGCGAAGCAGGACCGCCCCAGCGCCAACCCAGAGGGAAGCTGGGAACCCCTGTGCTGTCGCTATCCCCATCACTCCCCCTTCGGGCCGAACCCACTGCTCGGCCTCGGTGGACCATTGCGAAGGTCTTTCACAATGTCCGCCATCTCCCGGTCGCTGACCGCTGCGGCCATGTCCTTCATCCACGGTTGCACCACGCCAGCATCGAGGTTCTCATCGAGCCTTGGCTTCGACCAATTCGACACCGGCTCCGCCTGCGGCTCACGAACCACTGCCCGAGCTTTCAGCTCCGCGACCTCGGCTTCCAGCTTGGCAATGCGTTCCACCAACGCGCCCATGACGGTCATGAATTCCCTCCACGGTTTCGCTCTGGGCCAAACTCGGCTAGCGTGTTTCGCCCCTGCGGGAGTGGCTTCGCTGGCTGAAGTCCGTGTTGGCTACCGCTGCGATGTACGGTGCGACCTCCACCGGGGCCGATGTCGGAACCCGAGGTGGCCTTCGTCTTGTTGGGAATGGTTTTGGTCTCCCGGCCAAACTCATAAGCGACCCCGGCTTTCTGGCGACCAAGGGTCGAAACATCCACCGCTCGGGCTTTTGGTTCGCGCTTGGGCTCGGTGCTGCGGTGGACTTGCTTACTCTCGGGTCCGCCGCCTGCTCGCTTAGTCATCGTTAGGTCTCCTTCCTTTCATTGCTGAGTCCCCCGGCATCGCTAATGCTCTCCTCGCCGAGGACCACACCCAGGGGGCCAATACGAACCGTTCAATCGCCTGCGCCACTCTTCGGCGATCTCGGGCGGGATGCGGCGCTGCTCCTCGGGGAAACTTTCGTTCTGCGCGATCACCGACCTCATCTTGGCCTGGATGTGATGCAGCATCCCCATGGCCTCCATGCGCTGAACGGGCGGCACCCTCGGGATGACGTAGACGAGGATTTCCATCCACGCATGGAAGTCCTCTATCGTCTCGATCATTTCGAGGTCCGTGGGGTCCTCGATCTCGGTGAGTGGTCGTAGGTGCGCGATGGCCACGGCGAGGGCGACGTGATACGTCGATCTGTGCGGCCACGACTTGATCCCTGTCGGCGCAAGCATGCTGTCCTCCCTCACCATGTGAATCCGCCTCCTCGTGGCTCGTCATCGCTCGCCGGTGGAGCTGATGCCTTGCGGCCCACGCCATCAGGCCAAGTTGCTGCGAGTTGTCCGCCCACACGGGTCTCTGGCTCTTTCCACCCCGCTGGCTTCCTCGGGGTTGGCTTGAGCCTTGGTCGCTGTTCATCGCGTTCGGCTTGTTTGGGGTACATCGCCTGGGCGGCACTTGGCGGCCGAGCCGTCACGCCCATCTGGCGCATCCTCGCCTCGGTTGCTGCCTGGATCGCTTCCATCGTTTCTTCGTGATGTGCCCAGCGGGCTTCACGTGCGGTCATCCTCGGTCTCGTGGTCATCGCTTTGCTCCTCTGTTGGTGGTGGTGAAGGTCCGCCAAGTGCCACGCCCAACACGTCACCACATCTGTCATCGCCAAGCGGAGGTTCGGGTGGGACGGGGTCATGTGACCAGGGCGAACTCGACCGCTGCCGGGGCACGGTCCCTGGTGGGAGGATGATCGTGGCTTGCCCGCGCGATGCGGCCTCGGCCTCGTCTCGGCGCTGTTGGATTTCATGCGCGGTGGTCGGGCGCTCTTGCTGTCGGCGCGCGCCGATTGGGTTCTGGCTGCGCAAGGCACGAAGGTCGTCTTCGACGGTGGTCATTGCTGGTGATCCTCCCTGCGGCGTTCCTCAAACATCGGCCTCCCAGCCGCGCGCCAGCACTGTCGAGCAGCACGGCCTTCGGCCGCCTTGAACTGCCTCCTGCACCACGGCCGACAGAACCGCTGTCCTGGGTACCGGGGCTTGAACAGGGTTCGGCAGTGATCGCAAATCGAGCGTCCGGGTAAGGTGAGCATGGGCCCTCTTTCCCATCTTGTCCTTTTAGTATGCCAGATTTTAGGAAAAAAGTCCATCCACTTGGTAAGCATCGAAGCGTTTGGAAGCAAAGGGCAATACGTTTGAGAAAGGGGTTTCCTGAACCCTTTTGGTAGGGTTTGAAAGCCAGACCGAGACAAAGAGCAAAGCCGCCCCCAACGGAAGCGGCTTTGCCATTGGTCTCACCGGCGAGCCACGAGCCACAGCAGTCCGCCGAGTTGCGGAAGCACGCAGCCGAAGAACAGCCGCAGCATGGCGAAGTCATCGGTGCTCGGGATCAGCGATCCCCGGGAGAGCCATGACACGAGCTTGGCCGCACCGATTGCCTGGAGGTCGGCTTGCGCTGATACCTTGGCCCGTGCCAAGGCGAGTTCGGTCAGCTTGGTTTGCTCCTGGGCTTCCAGCTCCCTGCACCTGGGACCGCGCTTGGTGCACTCGCCCATCCTCGAAGCCGTTGCAGCATCGGCAGCACGCTGGGCGATCTCCACCTCTGGCGTCACCCGTTCTGCCCGAGCCATCGTGGTCTCGGCCACGTTGGTCGAAGCAAAGCCGATGCTGTTGTTCACGGCGAAGGCGAAGGCGAACAACAGCAACATCCCGCAGACCGAGCCGCGGAACCAACACCCGGCACGGAAGAGTTGGGCCGAGCGGTCGGGGAGGAAGAACATCCCGCACTCGATCACGAACCCAAGTGCGGCCGTGATTCCGGCGGCCATCACGTTTGGGGCCTGGGTCCAGGAGAACCAGGTGTTGATGCTCAGGCCCACGAGGGCAGTGCCAACGGCGATCAGAGCGAGCGGCCAGTTGGTTCGCGCACCCTGCCGATGCTCATCACGCGGACGGGCATGGGGAGGAAGCGCAAGCGTCACGTCGGCCACGGGCAGTGCCGGGGGCGGCGCTGATTCGATAACCACCAACTGCCCTGCGGCCGTGGACTCAGCCGTGGGCTCGGTCTCAGTCGCGTTACGAGGCTCCTCCGTAACGCTGGGCTCCTGCGTTACGACCTCAGGCAGAACCCGCTGTAACGCTTCCGCTCTCTTTCGCTTCTCACGCCCATCGTATTCACGCTTTCGCTTTCGACCAAGCTTCCTGCGTCTTTCAATCTTGCTCATTTCCATGGTTGCACCTCCAGATTTGACTTAGATTATGAAAAGGTATGACTGCCGCGGCAAAGGTTCAAGAAAGCATTAGGGGGGCTATCCGCCCCCCTATCGCTGGTTACCCGTTTAACCGTGCCATCCTTTCTTCATGCGCACGATCCCACTCGGCCTTCGAGGCTTTATCGCTTTCATGAAAGTAGGTCAGCGCCTGCGCTATCACCGCGCGGCCTGCGGGGCTGAACTTGTCCCAGTGCTCACGAGCATGTGCCCAGCTTTCCGGGTACGCCGCGATCACCTCATCGCTCGGGCGTTCACCCACATGGTGAGGCCAGTCTTCTGGCAGGGCCACGTGGAAGGCTGCGAACCTCGGTCTCGGTTTGGGTTTGACCCCGGCCCACCTCGCGATCCTTGCGAGCAATCCTTCGGCCTTCGGCGTGGGCAGTGTTAGTGCTTGGTCAGTCATTGATGTCTCCTGGGTGCGCCCCACGAAAAGAGAAGCGGTGGCCCGGCGCATGGGACCACCGCTCTCAAGGTCGAAGGGTTAGGCGGCTAGTTGAGGGGACTGGGCCGGGGCTTCCTCCTCTTCGCCCAACTCGGTCAAAAGCTTGCCGATACCCTCGGCCAAGGTTTGAAGGTCCTCGTATTCCCAGCCAGCATCCTTCAAGCCGATGACGAGGTCATCCGGTGCGGTGTTCTGCAACATCGCCACGAGGTCTTCGGATGCGGGGGAGGAGTTGATTCCATCCTCCTCCAGGGCCTCCGCAAGGGCCTCCTGCTCCTTCTCGGTCTGCTCTGCCGTGGTGTCCTCAGCCGCCGAGTTGTCCTCGGTTGCCTCGGCTTCGGCGAGGAGTTTCCTCGCGCCGCTGATGCTCAAATCGGCAAAGCTTTGCTGATTTGCCGCTGCGGCCGCCTCGATCTCGATCTTGTTCCTCGCCAGCCACATGTAGTAGCTCGCAGTCCGCTCCGAGATGTCAGGGCAGTTCTCGCCGAGCCATGGAAGCCAGTTGCCGTACCCTACTCTGACCTTTGCCTTTCTCAGCGCCTCCCCGCACTTAATCGCGTGTCCAAGGAGCCCTCGGAAAGAGGCAACTACAGCCTCGTGCTCGTCATTGATTTCCTTCACAAGGTCTTGGGATGGTTCGAGCTTGCTCATCGCCCGGCCTCCTCTAGCTTGCGCTCTAGGGCCACCACAGGGACCCTCAGCAGGCGGCCGATCCGCAGGGTTGGGATGTCCCCGCGCCGCGCGGCCTCATAGCTGGCGTTGCGCCGGATACCGAGGATGCGGCCCGCCTCGGGCACGGACATTGTCCTTCGTTTCTCTTCCATCGCGTCAACTCCTATCGTTTGCGATGACGGGAGCATTGCGTTTTGGCCCGAGTTGTGCAATAATTACAGCATCATCTAACACATCATCCAGCACACAAAATGCCGAACCTGATCCTTGATGATTTCACTTGGCACCGAGACCCGAAGGGCTATCGGTTGGTCCGCTCCAAGGCCAAGCCGGGGCCCGGGCAGTCGGTGCTTGAGCGACCATCCTCGGCGATCCAGCCCGCGCGCATCGTGCGCAACGGCGGTGAGCTAAGGCCCTATCGCCCACTGCGCAGCCCAGACTTGTTCTGCCGGTTCTACTCCATGGCCACCTCCGAGGAGGGGTTGATGGAGTTCGTGGAGCAGTTCGGGCCGCTGACCAATGAGGGCCTTCGCGGGAAGGGGGAGCATGTACCGAGGATCATCGATGCGGCCCAGAGCATGCGCCGGTCGGGCTCGGGGTCTGGGCTGCTCACGCTCAACGCGTCGGTGGTGCGGGAGCACAATGAAACAAGGTTGAAGCTTTGGCCCTCGTGCTTACTTGACGCCCTTTGGCTTCAGCTTGCCCAGGCAAACACTCAGAGCAGGGAGTGTGAGCAATGCGGCGAACCGTTCCTGGCTGGCCCAGACACAGGGCGTCGGCTTGATTCCAAGTTCTGCTCAAAGGAATGCCAAATCAGGTTCAACAGCCTCAAGAGGAGCCGACCATGAGAGGACACATCCGAGAGCGGAGCCCGGGGCACTGGGCAATCGTCATCGAAACCCGCGATGCCTCCGGCAAGCGGAAGCGTAAGTGGCACACGTTCCGCGGGACCAAGCGGGCAGCACAGAGCAGGTGCGCCGAGTTGATCGCGGAAGTCACCCGGGGCACCTCGCTGGACCCCGCGAAGGTGACGCTCCGGGAATACCTGGAACGGTGGCTTTCGCACACCGAAACCGTGGTCAGTCCCCGGTCCAGCGAATGCTACCGGGAGACGGTGGAGTATTGGATCGTGCCCGCTCTCGGGAACGTCCCGCTGGCGAAGCTTACGCCCGAACAACTCGCCCAGGCTTACGCGGATGCGCTGGCGCGGGGTGGTAGTCGTGGCGTGGGATTGTCACCCGTGACGGTCGGGATGATGCACCGGGTGCTGATCATCGCCCTCAAGCAAGCCGTGGTGTGGAAGCTCCTGGCCAGCAGCCCTGCCGCCTTCGTCAAGCCGCCCCGGATGGAACGGAAGCCCATGAAGGTGCTCGATGTGGACCACACGGCGGCGCTCATCGAGTTCGCCCGCGGGCGGCCGCGGATGTTCATGCCGGTGCTCTTTTTCGTGCTCACCGGCGTGCGCCGAGCGGAGGTGGCAGCGATCCGCTGGAACCAACTCGATCTCACGGCCGGTCGGCTCTCGGTGTCAGCCAGTATAGAGCAGACCCGCCAAGGCACCCGAGAGAAGCCGCCGAAGAGTGGCCGACCCCGCGCGATCACCCTGCCCTCGCTTCTCGTGGAGGAGCTTCGCCGTCACAAGCTTCGGCAGGCAGAGGACTTGCTGGCCCTGGGTGTCCGGCAGACCAACGAAACCCACGTCTGCTTGCGCCAGGACGATATCCCCTGGACCCCGCACGCCCTCACGGATGCCATGCGTCGGCTGATCCGAGCCAGCGGCGTTCCCCACGTCCGGCCATGCCATGGCCTGCGGCATGGCCACGCGACCCACCTCCTCCAGAAGAACACCCATGTGAAGATCGTGTCGGAGCGGCTGGGGCATGCCAACATCCAACTCACGTTGAACACGTACAGCCATGTGCTGCCATCGATGCAGGAAGAGGCCGCGGACAACATTGACGACGCGATCCGCGAGGCGCTGACGCGTGGTCCGGTAGCAAAGCGGTAGCAAAACCCGAATTCCGTTAGCGATTTCAACGGCACCCGCCCAAGGGTATATTGGGCCTCGATTAGGAGACCGGAAATGCTCTCGCGCGAAGACAACGACCGCCTGACCCGCGTCGCCCCCGGCACGCCGATGGGCGAGCTGATGCGGCGCTACTGGATTCCGGCCGGCTTCTCGCGCCAGATCGAAAAGCCCGACTCGCCGCCGGTGCGGGTCAAGCTCATGGGCGAGCGGCTCGTCTTGTTCCGCGACAGCAAAGGCCGCGTCGGGCTCCTCGGCGAGCACTGCCCACACCGCACTGCGTCGCTGTTCTTCGGCCGCAACGAGGAGTGTGGGGTGCGCTGCGTCTATCACGGCTGGAAATTCGACGTCGAGGGTAACTGCGTCGACCTGCCGAGCGAGCCGCGCGACTACAATCTGCAGGCGCGCGTCAAGGCCAAGGCCTATCCCTGCCTGGAGCGCGGCGGGCTGGTCTGGGCCTATATGGGCCCCCTTGCGGAAAAGCCCGATTTCCCCGCGCTCGAATGGGCGCACCTGCCCGAGAGCCACCGCTACGCCAGCCGCCATATCCAGGAATGCAACTGGCTGCAGGGCCTCGAAGGCGGCTTCGATTCGAGCCACCTCTCGTTCCTGCACGGCGGCAGCGCGCGCGAGGAAATGGCGGTCGTGCCGACCCGCTACGAGGTGATCCCGACCGATTTCGGCTTCGTCGCCGGCTCCGGCCGCGACCTGGGCGAGGAAGGCACGTTCTGGACCGCGAACGTGATGCTGATGCCGTTCCACAAGATCATCGCCTCGACGCCAGCCGCGGCGCACGTCTGGGCCCCGATCGACGACGAGAACACGATGCTCTACAGCGTCGACTTCCACCCGAGGCGGCCGCTTACCGAAGCGGACCTCGCGCGTTCGAAAGCGTTCAACGGCATCCATACCGAGAACATCCCCGGCACCGACCGCGCAATCCAGAATCGCGACAACAACTACCTGATCGACCGAGCCCTGCAGTCGAGCGGCGGCTCGTTCACCGGCATGCGCGGGCTCGGCATCCAGGACTGCGCCATCCAGGAATCGATGGGCCCGATCGCCGACCGTACCGTCGAGCATCTCGGCATCAGCGACACCGCAATCGTGAAGATCCGCCGCCTGCTGCTGCAGGCGCTCAAGGATCACGCCGCCGGCAAGCCGCTGCCCGGCGCCGATCCCAGGAGCTACCGCGTGCGTTCGGCCCGCTTCAAGGCGCCGTCAGGCGCAACCTTTGCCCAGACGATGGAGCGGCACGTGCGCATCGACACGCTCATTCCGGTGAACTGACTCTCGAGCCGTTTGCGCCTGAGTTGGATCTCTCGTTCGTCATGGCCGGGCTTGTCCCGGCCATCCACGTCTTATTTGCTCCCCGAAAAGACGTGGATGCCCGCGACAAGCGCGGGCATGACGCGGAGAAGTCGAGTCCAAACAACTGGAAAAGGCGCTAGCTTCCCGCCGTCCAGTGGCCGTGACTGACCCGCAGGAAATCGTCCTTTCCGATCGCGTTCACGACCTCGACATCGGACAGCTTGCCGTGTGACAGCAGCGCCCGCGTGACGCGGCGGACCGCGCGCCAGAACGGCGGACGCGCAAGCAGGCCGATCGTGTGCTCGCGGAAGGCATGCACGGCCAGCAGGAACTCTTCGGTCTCGATGTCGTCGGCCTCACGATGTCCAACCAGCGCCTTCACCACCTGCTGCTCGTCGTCACCGACGATGACCTGTCCCCAGGCATGGGCATCGAGAATGTGAACGAGCTGGGTGTCCCAATTGCCGCTGCCCTGTCCGTGCCACTTGCGTTCGGCGAGCCATCCCGCCATCGCCACCACGGCGCGCGCTTCCGTCGTATAGGCATAGGCGCTGCAGGCAAACGTGCAGCGCTGGTGCTCATCGATCTCGATCCCGTGCCGGCCCACGGTCCAGCCGAACCACAGCCCGGCCACGGCGTGGCCGGCTTCATGGTAGGCGGCGGATGCGCGCTCGAAGTCGACCTGCCAGCGCCCAGCCAGCCGCTCCACGCGCTGCTCGGCGGTGACCCGGACCGGACAGATCCGGGTGCCGCCCGCATCGGCGGGGTGGGCGGGCATGGCCGCGGGTTTCGGCCGCGAAAAGCTCGATTGATCCGACTCCAAGCAACCCCTCTGTCTTTCTGCGTCCTGCGCGACCGAGCAGGAGCTCATTCCGCCTTGCCCGCCTCGGCATTCTTGATCTGTCCGAGCAAGTCCTGCGCTTCTTGATGCTTGGGATCGAACCGCAGCGCCTCGTTGACGGCCTCCATCGCCGCCGCCTCGTCGTTGCGCTCATGCATCGCCTGGGCATGCATGTAATGCCGCGCCGCCAGCGCCCGATGCACCGACTTGTCGGTTCGGTCATGCGAGTGCGCGCACAGCAGGAGCTTGATCGAGTCCTCATACTGGTCGGGCTCGTGCATAGCGAGGGCTGCCGTCACATGCACCCGCAGCATGGCGGCGAATATTTTTCCATCGAGGCTCGCTTCCGCATAGGCGCGGTGCGCGAGGTTCACGGCCTCCGCGTAACGACCGCGCGCGAGCAACTCTTCGGCCTGATCCATGAAGATCTGCGCCGCGCCGGTGTCGTCGTCTTCCTGTGTCGCCGCCGCCGCCTGCTCGCCGGCCGCCGGGGACCCCGGTTCGAGGCGCTGGAGCAGCCGACCCGCCTCCTCGATGAGATTGCGGCCGCGCTCGATCATTTCTCTTGCAGTCGCCACCGCGTCCGGCACTGGCGCGTTCCCGCCGGCGGGCGTCGCGGCGGCGCTGTCCGGCTCGCTCGCGCGAGCCGGCGCTGTGGCAGTGCCCTCTACCGTGACCTCGGTCACGATCGGCAGACTGGCGCCGTCGAGCTGCTGCAACGCGAGACCTGCCGGCCCCTGATAGGGCGAAAGGTAGAACGAGAGATGTCGATCGACGCCGCCGTCCGTCGATTTGCGTTGGAGCCACGCCGAGTAGGTCGCTGCCGCCGCCGCAATGGTGTTGATGTCGCCGGCTTTCACTTTGCCCGGGAATGCCTGCGCCAGCAGTGCCGTCACCGGATGCCTGACCGCCGTATCGCCGAGCGCGACAACCGCATCGAGATCGGTAGCCTTGATCTCGTTCTGCTCGAGCAGTCCGTTGATGTCGTCGATGGTGCCCTTGATGGTCGGGGCCATGCGCGCGGCAAATCCGGCCGCTGACAGCGTGAGCCGCACCGCGCCTGTGTCGCCGATCAGAGCCTGCGGCATGGCCACCTTCACGGTCTCGTTCTTGCCGAGATCCTCGCGCGCCTTGGCCGCGATCCTTCTGAACTCGAGCCATTGTTTCGAGCGGAACCCCTTCAGCCCGAGAAAGATGTTCTGCTCGCGCAACGCCAGGATGATGGCTTCGATCAACTGGGCGTCGAACAGCTGGCCCGACACGGAGCGGGCAATTCCGCTGTCGATCACCGAGACACGGCCGGGGACCACGCGCAAAAGCGCGTATTCGCATTCGCCATAGCCGAGGTAGTACACGAGCTGGGTCGTCGGCGTGTCCGTGCTGCTGGAGTAGACGATCGCCGAGGGTACCGACACATCGACAAGTTCGACGTCGTTGAAGCCCGACGCCTGGGCGCTGTTCACGATCAGCGCCCGATGCCCCGACATCAAACCGGTCGGAACCGCGACCACCAACCGGCCCAGCTCCTTGTGGAGCTCATCGACCATGGCTTTGTGCAGAACGCGAAAGAACCCGCGCAACACAGTATCGCCGCCGCTGGTGCGCGGGTCGCCGAGCAGACGGAAGAAGCCCGGAAACCCGACGCTGAGCGGGCCGATGCTACCCTTGGAATCGAATAGAACCTGATCATCGAATGGCGAGCCGATGGTCCGCAGCTGACCATCGACCAGCACCGCGATCCGAAGACCCAGATCGTTGTACTCGATTCCGAGATGTGCGTAGGGGGACATCAACGTGCCGCCTATCTGCTCTCTAGCGTGCGAACGCGACCGCCGTAGTCCGGCCCGACGGCCGGAACCGTGTCGATCTTTGCGCTGATGATGTCTGCAATCACCACGCGCACGTCCTGCACGAGCTTTTCGAATTGCTCATTCGGCCCTTGCGCGTGCGCCTGACGAAGCGCCGCGATCGCCTGCGCCAGCACGCGCGCCTGCTTGGCGTTCGCCTTCGACATCACGCTTTCGGCGATGTACATCAGGCTCGCCAAGCCGGAACCCATCACCTTGTTGTCGATGACCAGCGCCGCGCGCTTGCCGGTCGCTTCGTCGTTGTCTTTCGAGGCCTTCTCGGCCTGCGCGATCGCGTCCTGCAGCTCTCTGCGATCCTCGTCCAGCATATAGTCGCCGTAGCCTTCGACGAAGTGCTTGCCCATCCTGATGGTCGGGATCAGGCCCTCGCGCCAATCCTGGTCGATGGTTCCGCCTTTGCCGTCCGCGCCTGCGGCCGGCGCCGTGCGCGACTTCGGCCGCGGTCTGCTGTGCGCTAAGGCATGCTCCTTGTCGAGGATGACCTTGCCATCCTTCCCGACAATCCTGACGCGCATCGTCAGCACGCGATTTCTATTGTAGTCGAACGAAATCTCGATGTCTTGCGAGAGGTCGAGCCCGATGGCGAGCGGAATCTCGATGTCGCCCTGCAGCTCGTTGAGGCTCGCCTGAGCGTTGAGCCCCTCGTACACCGGGATCCGCAGAATCTTGGTATTGGCCTCGGACGGGCGGAAGATCTTCTTCTTCGGCTCATCGAGCGGATAGGGCGTGCCCTTCTCGATGATCGGCTCGAAGTGATCGACGTCCTCGCCCTTAACGCTGTTGATGCCAAGGTGCATCGGCGTGACGTGATGGACGGCGATCGCCGTGCCTTCCTTTTCCTTGTCTGCACCGCCCGGCTGCAGGTCATAGGTATCGGCGCGGACCGCCGCCCCGAGCGCGACGCACTCCATCGGATTGACGTCGACCCTGATCTTGTTCTCGCCGAAGACCTCGGCCAGCAGCGAGCGCACGAGCGGGATGGCGGTCGAGCCGCCCACCAGGAGCACGGCGGTGATGTCATCGGGGCCGAGCGTCTGGTTCTTCAGTGCGGTCTGCACCAGGCCGATCGTGCTTTCGAGCATGTCGCGGATGTCGTCTTCGAATTGTTCGCGCGTTAGCTCCATCTGCATGTCGATCATGCCGTGGTCGGGCTCGTTGAACGCCCACAGGACCTCGGTCCGCTGCTGGACGCTGAGCGCTTTCTTGGCCTTCTCGGCTTCGGGCTTGGCCCGCATCAGGAAGCCCGGCCGCTTCGAAGGATCCACGGGGTAATTATCACTGATCCACTCGGTCATGTGGCCGACGACCTTCTGGTCGAAGTCGTCGCCGCCGAGCCAGTTGTCGCCCTGGATTTCGAGCACCGCGTAATTGTTGTTGTACATCTGGATCAGCGAGATATCGAAAGTCCCGCCGCCCAGGTCATAGACCAGCACGCGATGCTGCTGATCCTCCTTGCCGAGACCGAAGGCGAGCGCGGCCGCGGTCGGCTCGTCGATGATCTCCAGCACCGTCAGCCCGGCGGCCTTGCCCGCCTCGGCGGTCGCGTGCCGCTGGCGCTCCTCGAAATAGGCCGGCACGGTGATCACCGCATGAGTGACTTCCTCGCCCAGCGCGCGCTCGGCGTCGGCCTTGATCTGCTTCAGGACCATCGCCGAAATCTCGACCGGCGTGTGCGTCTTGCCGCCGATCTGGACCTTGACGCCCTGGTCTTCGGCATCGGGATTGGGCGCCGTCGCCAACTGGAACCCGTAGCGCTTCTGCACTTCGTCGACCCGGCGGTCGCCGTATTGGCGGCCCATCAGCCGCTTGATCGAGAACACGGTATTGGCCGGGTCGCGGACCGCGTTGTTGATGGCCTGGCGGCCGACCACCATCTCGCCGGCGTCCTTTCCCCTCTGCTTGTAATAGCTGACGACCGAAGGCGTGAGCACTTCATTGTCGCGATTGGTGAGAGCGCGCGGCCGCCCGCGGTCGGCGATAGCCGCAACCGAGTTGGTGGTACCGAGATCGATTCCAATCGCTCGCATGACGACTTCAACTCCTAGTTCTGGTCCCTGTGTTTACGCTTGCGCCGACGCGCCCGTTTGCTGAGGGTTTCGGGAGCGTTTTCGGCGCGGCTGATGACGACCTTTGCGTGACGCAGCACGCGATCATTCCAAATGTATCCTTGCACGACCTCTTCCAGCACAATGTCGTCGGCCATGCCGCGCACCGGCCTGACCTCGAGCACTTCGTGCCGATCGAGATCGAAGGGCTGGCGCTTGCAGTCCATGCGCTCGACCTGCTGCGACTTGAGCATCGCCAGCAGCTTGTGTAGCACGTCGTTCACGCGCTCGCGCGGCGCGCCCTCCACGCCCTTGCTCTGGAGGTCCGCGCAATGCTGCTCAAGCTCATGCAAGGCGTCCGCGATGCTCAGCAGCTCGACCAGAAGATGCTCGAGGCGACGCTGGGACGTCTTGCTCCGCACCTCCGCGTCGGCGCTCGTCTGCGATGGATCGACCTGATACGGCTCGAGCGCCGCCATAAGCCTGCGCCGCACGACCTCGACGGATTTCCGCGGCACATCCCGTACGCCCTCGCCTTCGAGATCGGCGCAATGGCGCTCGAGCTCACGCAAGGCATCGGCGATCCCCAACAGGTCCTGCAGCAACTGCTCGAGCGCCCGCTGTTGCGCCTTGGCCTTCTCAGCGGCGTCGAAGCCCGACAGCAGCCGGCCAAAATCCAGGTGTCCGGGATCACTCGTCATCGGCCACCTCGATCATGTCTGCGAGCTTCGGGCGCTCGGTGCATAGCGGCGTCGGCAGGAGCTCGGCGAGCCCGAAAGCAGCGAGTCCGGAGAGCGGGACCTGATAGGCGGCGACCTGCGCCGGCGGCGCCGGGAGGCCGGCGACTTCGACCCGGCATTCGGCGATCTGCATGAGATCTGGTGTCGCGATCGGCATCGGCCGTTCGAGCGCAGCCGGGTCGAGGTCCTCGATCTGGAGGTTGGGCATGGGGTAATGGAAGAAGTCGATCGCCAGGCGGGACCGCGGTCGCCGGAGTTCGTCCCACGCCTTTCGCTCGGCGGCCGAGGGGCGCGCCGCCTGCAGCGTAAAGCCCGCATTGTTGACATCCGCCGCCGGCGAATCGGGTCCGAGCATCGACTGCTTCTGCGCCTTGAGCTTGTTGTTCAAAGTGTCGTACGGGCACGCTCCGGACCATGGAAATTCCGAATCGCTGATCAGACTTTCTTCGGTCGTGCTGCCGGGGCGGGAAGGCTTGTCGTTCACGTTGGTTCTCCCGTGACGGATTCCTGGAAATCGCGCAGGAGTTCCGAGTTCGGGCAGCTCTCGAGCGCCTGCCGGACCACCTTGTCGACATCGGCCTGCGGCGCCCCGTCGTCGATCATCCGGAACACCCAGGCGCGATAGCACATCGCCAGTTTCGTGGGGATCAGCCGATCGTCCGGATTCTGCTGCAGGATTTTCTTGTAGAGGTCGATCGCGCCCTCGAAATCCTTGCGCGACTGCTTCAACAAGGCTTCGGCGAACGGATCGGACGCATGCGCGCCGGAATTGCCATTCTGCTGAAGGTCTCCGAGCGTTCTTTGCAGTTTCCTGATCGCCTCGTCGGCGTCAGGCGGACGTTGCGGACTCGCGATCAACCGCTCCAGCTCGTCCGCCCGCTGCTTCCACTCGTCCATGGTGCGGGTATTGGTCCCCTGCTCGGCTCCCTCGGCATAAAGCGCACTCGCATCCTTGAGCAGAACCCGGACCAGGTCGTCGCGGCCGGCCAGATGCTTGTCGAGAGCGAGGCTGATGGTCGCGGCATAGAGCGCAAGGCGCGGGCCCGGGGCGCCGCCCGCCATGCTGCGCGCCCGCATCGCGTCGCCGCGCGCCGCCTGATAGTCGCTGTGCTCATTGTGCATGAACCACGCGCGCTCGAGAATCCTGTCAACCACGGCTTCGATGATCTTCTCGCCGTCGAGATCGGAATCCCGCGCCGTCTCGAGAAACTCGATCGCGTTGTTCAATCGTTCAAGCTGATCGACCGACTCGTCCGACCGCAGCTGGTTCGCCCTCGTCACGACCACCGTCTGCAGTTCGAGGTGCAGTTCGGCGCGCCGGCCGAGCCGGTCGGCGACCACCAGTCCCGCCCGCCACTGCTCGATCGCCTCCTGCAGGCGCGGCGGCGATTCCGAGATGAGATCGATGGCGAGCTTATGATGCGCCTGCTCCTCGAACTCGCCGAGCGCGCGCCGCAGCTGCGCCTCCCGGTTCGGTAGTCGCGCAAACCCGGGATTGCGCGAGTCGAAATCTCCGCGCGCGGGCTTCTTCATGGCGGCGATGGCCTTGAGCACGTCCTGATGCCGTCCGAGCTCGGCCAGCGCCACCACTTCCGCGAGCTCGGAGAAATACAGGCATACCCGCTTCTGCCAGCCTTCCTTGGCAAGGCAATCCGGCTCGAAGGTCGCGACCCATTCGGCGACGTCGGCCTGCAGGCCGAGCGCGCGGGCGCCCATCGGTCCGACGATCACACGCCGCTCGCCGCCTTTGAGCGGGATGCCGCCCGCCGCACTTACGGCGCGCGCCCCGTTGACCTCGGTCTGGAACAGGAGATCGTAGTCGCGGACGCCTTCGCCCGCCGACTTGAGCTCATCGAGCCAGTAGCGCTCGATCCGGCGCCGCGCCTCCGAAACCTGGGCTCTGCTGACCTGATAGACCTCCTGCCGGTCGATCCACCACTGATGCCAGAACCGGTCGTCGGCAAACACCGCGCCCCAGGCATAGACGATCCGGTCCCACGACTGGGTGAAGTCGACGTTGTCGTCGTCGACATTATGCGGATCGCGGCCGCCGGCGTGAATCTGCGCGGCTGCCGCCAGTCCGAGATGATGCAGGAACCGCACGTTGTCCGGGGCCTTCCGGGACTGGCTTTCGAGTTCACTGATGGCGGCGTCGTACATCTTCATCCGGCGAAAGAACAGCGCCGCGTCCTCGCCGAGGTGCTCGCCGATCTGCCGAACCTGGGAACGGGACCTCTTCCCGTCCTGCCCCTCGGCCGATCCTTCGTCGCCCAGGGCGCCCGGGCCCTGCTCGGGAACGCCCTCCTGCGTGACGCAGACCAACTCTTGCGCGAGCGCACGCGCGCGCTTCTGGTCGGCCACGCGGTAGGCGCAGAAATCGGCGAGCAGCCGGCGTTCATATTGCCGCAGCGCATCCCAGGCATTGCGGTCGCGCGACTGCATGCCGCCGGGCTTGGCCTGCAGCTTGAACGACATCTGCTGGATGGTCTGGCCGTGCGCGGTCGGCGGCAGCCCGAGCACGACATAGGGGCATTCGCCGCCCTCCCAGGGCACGTCGGGATCGATCAGAACATGGCCGCGCCCGAGCTCATCGAGCACCTCGATGGAGCGCCGCATGACGCCGCACCAGCGGCGCCAGCGCTGGACCATCGGCGCATCGTCGCCGCGCCCGAACGTCGCCAGCACGGTCCTGGCCTTGTCCCATTCGCGCTTGCGGATCGCGTCGAAGAAGCTCTCCCACTGCTTGCACGTAGTCAACAGTTTGGCCGAGTCGCGAAAATCACCAAGCGGGCGCAGCAGTTCCTGCGCCTCGCCGTAGCGGCCGGCCTGGTACGCCGCAACTGCCCGCCGATAGGAAATCTCGGTGTTGCACTCGGACAGGACCTTGTTGACCTCGTCGAGCCCGGGCACCATCTCGAGGCCCTCGGCGATGGAATCGCGCTTGGCGGCTGCATACTCGTCGGTAATTTCCTTCAGGAGATCGATTCTCCCGCCCTCGGAAGCCGCGACCGCCCTTGCGCCGACGCGCGCGACCTTGATGCTGCAGGCAACGTTGCGCGGCGCATCCTCGAGCCGTACGCGGCTCAGAATCTCGAGCGCCGCCTCAAACCGCCGTTGGCCAAAGGCTTCAACCGCGCGCATGAGCTCCTGCGCCACCTCCAGTCGCCGCGATATCTCGGGCGGCTGAAGGAGGCCTCCCTGCTCTTCTCCCCATTTGGCCTTCGCCTCAATGAGCTGTTTGTGGATCTGTAGCCAGTTTCCACGATCCCAGTGCTCCCGCAGCTTGCGCAGGATCTCCTGCGCCTCCAGCTGCGCCTCAGCGCGCCGCCTGAGGCTCGTGAGAATCCTGCCGAAGTCTCCCTTAAATTCGTTCGCGCGAAGGGGCACTCCCTGGAACTGCGTCAGCGGACGCAAGCTGGTCGGTAGATCTTGCGGATCGGGCATCCGCACATTGCTGCCGATCAACAGCGGGATGATGGGGATTTTCCACTCGAGAGCGAGTTCGATCTCACGGCGCACCCAGTCCTCCCGATCGTTGAGGCGGCGCCGGTTGTCCTTGTCGACCAACCACTCTTCATCGATGATCACGAACACAACGTGACTCTGCCGCAAATTGCTCTCAATGACCTGAGGGAACTCGTTGCCAGGCTCGATGCCTTCGGTATCGAGGAACACGTCGAACTTGTTCGCCAGCAGTTGCTGCTCCAGCGAAACCGCCGCGAACGCCCGCGCGCCCGCCCGCCGATAGGAGATGAAGCACTTGAAGTTCGGACTCGTCGTCATTGCACGGCACCATTGCGGCGCAACGCGAGCGCTGCGCGCACCCGTGCCGTTCGGCTCCGCGCACGCGGGAAGACATCCGACGGTTCGCGCCAAATGGGGGTCGTTGCGTGCCCCCGGCCCTGAAATGACAGTTGAAGAGCGCAGCCGGTGCGCCGGCCCCGTCCAACACCCGACGTTGGTCGCACGATCATAGGTCACGCTCCAAGCGATTGGCAATCGGATACCCGTTGCCGGTCCGCTGCCGCTCTGGGTTGTCGCGTGGATAAGCCATGCGCGGTCTCCGTGCCCTTGCTCAGATGAGGCTCCTGCTCCGGAGCAGGGCGAGGCCGTCGTCCATGCTCGGATCCATCAGCGCCATGACGGTTGATGAGTTGTGCCATTTCGAACTGCGGCCGTAGCTCGATACGCCGCGGCTCAGGACCTCGATGTCCGCGCCTATTTTGACAACCAAGTCGCGGATCTCACGATCCTCGCTGCGGTTGAGCCAGGCACGCCCGGTCAGCTGCGCCTCTTCCATGAGTTCGATGGATTCGGCGAACTGGTTGGACTGATAGCTGTATTGGTGCCGCGACGCCTCGACCTTCGCGACCGCCACGCCGTGCAACACGACGATGAGGTTGCGCGTGATGCTGGCCGTGGCCGGGTCGAGCATGCGCGCCGCCCGCAGCAGATCGGCAGCCTTGTCGGTCTCGACACTCCGATTGAACCGTTCGACGCCCATGCCTGCGAGCAGGATCGCCAAGTCGCCCGCGACGCTGATGATCATTTCGCGGGTCTGATTGCCGATGTCGCCCCGCCGCATGCACTTGAGCCCGAACTCGACGGCATCGCGCAAGTGCCGGCCCGTCTGCACCTTGTTGGTTTCGACCGTATCGATCGCCAGCACCCGATGGCGCTGCATGATCTCGCATTCGGTGTCGGTGACCGTCGTCGCGATCTCGGGGTTGAAACGATCTTCGCTAAGCCAGCGTGTCCCGGCCTCGTAGGCTTCCTGCAGCAAAGCGAAGCAGGCGGCGTTGTCCTTCTTGAATTTCTCGTCCGCCAACCCCCGGAGCACGATGATCAGGTTCTTCTTCACGCGGGGCTGATGCGGGCTCAAGGCATAGGCCTTGCGCAGCATGTCGGCGGCGGTCGCGTAATCGCCGTGGTCGTTGACCTTGCTGACCGCGCGCGTAGTGGTCAGCAGCGCCAACTCGTTCTGCAGATCGGCGGTCGGGCAGATCGCGTTCGCCTCCTCGACCAGGCGATGAGTGAAGTCGACCCCGTTCGCCTCGCTGATGACCTGCACGCGTCCGGTCACGAGCGAGTTGATCTTTTGCTCGACCTCGTCCGCTCGCGCGCAAAGCTTGCCGAGCTTGGCCGCCTGGCCCCACAGGGCCTTGAGCCGGTCGAGCTTGGGTTCCTTATTGGTGATCTCTCGCTCCGCGATCTTGAGCACTACGGTCAGCTGCATGCCGACCGCCGCGAGCTTAAGGTCTTCCGTTCCCATGTCGCGGGCAAACGCCGGATTGCAGGCGACGAAGCGCTTGCCGCGGCCGGGACAGCCCTCGAGCGGACCCTTCTCGCAGCGATCCATGTGGCACAGTGGAAAGCAGTGCGCGCCGAGCCGCTCGATCTGCTCAAGCGTGTGATCGAAATCGCCTCGCCGCAGCCAGGCGGCGGCGTGCCGCAGGCTGGAGAAGAACTGCTCCACCTCTTCGAGGACAGCCGAGCCTTCGTCCACCCCGAGATCGAGGCAGTATTCTGCGAATTCGCCGGCCAGCTCGGTTGCGGCAAGAGCCGTCGGCCCGAACACGACCCGCCGGCCGTCGTGCTCGAAGCCGCCATACTGTGCCAGCAGCTCGGCGGCGCGCAGCTCGGCCTCGAGACTCAAGCCGAGCAGGCGCGCGGCCGCCGCGTTCTTGGCGTCCATCCCGGCCGCCGCCTCGTCAAACAGCTTGCCGCAGAATTCGCGGACCGACGTCTCGATGTTGGCGTCCTCGGGCAGCGCGAAATTGTAGGCGCGCACGCGCGCGCTTCGCCACGCATCCATGTAGTCGCGGCTCTGCAGCACGACCGCGAGGTAGCCGATCGCGGTTTCCCATTCGGCGATCGCGGTCTTGTGCTGGGCGCGACCCGCGCAGGCGTGCCCCTCGGCCATGTGGAAGATCGCCAGCCGATGGCAGGATTTCGGATCGGCAAATCCGGCGAGCCGGCTTCCGTTGAGCAGCGCCTCCCGCAGCTTGCTGCGATCGTTGGTGTAGACAAGAGCCGCGAGCAGCCCTTCTTCCCCCGCCGGCAGCGCCGCGAGCGCGCCGTCCGTGCCCGGCCAATGGCGCGCCGCCTCGATCAGCGCAGTCTGCGCCGTCGTGATGTTTCCTTGCCGGTAGGCGGCGGCTGCGTCGGCGAGCGCGAGCCAGCCGATCAGCCGATCGGCCTCCACGCGCATCGGCGCATCGGCGGCGAGCCGCTCGAGTTCGGCCTTGGCGGCATCGCGCTTGCGCGCGCGCAGGAGGCACACGGCTTTGAAGTAGGACGCCGCGCCCCCGCTCACCGGCGCGGCCTCGACCTCGGCGAAGCGGCCCGCGAGATATGAGATGGCGACGTAGAGCGGCGACGGGTCAGAGCCGAGCGCCGCGAGCGCCCGATCCCAATCGCCGAGCTGGGCTGAGGCGATCGCGCGCAGCCGCACCTTGCGCGGATCGACGGACGGGTCGCGGTCGAGCAGCTCGATCGCGACCTTCGGCCGGCCAAGACAAAGCGCGGCGGTGGCTCCGATCAAGGCGGCGTCGACGCCATCGGCCTTGCGCATTAGGTCGAGGGCGCGCTCGTGCTTGCCGCAGGCCGTGAGAATCGCCCCGACCACCGTCGAGGACTCCGGCCGCTCGGCAATCCCCGGGATCGCTGACACCGCGTCTGCCAAGCGCCCGAGCGTGAGCTGGTCCAATTGCTTCTGGCTCGCCTGCGACCACAACCGGCCGAGCGCGGACGTGCACAGCCGGTCGGCCTCGGCGGCGAGATCCGCCGGCAGTTCGCCATGCGGTGTGCGCGCCTCAAGGACACCGAGGAAATCGCCCGCATTGTAGCGGTCTACCAGCTCGTTGACGCGGATGGCATCCTTCGCCTTGTCGAATCCGGCCGGCAGCCGGCGCTGATGCGACCAGGCGCTGAGCGCTGCCGACCAGTGCCGCTGCGCGGCGTGACAGACGCCCTCGATCAGGTGGTACTGCTCGGTCCGCTGGGCGGTCGGAATCCGCTCGAGCGCTGTGAGCGCGCCGTCATGGCCGGGGTGTTTGGCGGCGACGGCCAGGATGGCGGCGGCGGCCTGTTCCTTCACCTTACCGTCGCCGAGCAGATTGACGAGCGGATCGAGTACCTCGCCGACCGGACGCTTGTCCAAAAGCGCGAGCGTCTGCACGATCCGCGCCGGCAGACTGATCTTGCCCGGCACGCGGCCGAGCACGCGGCGGGCCTCCGCGGCGTCTCCACAGCGGACCAGCGCTTCGGCGAAAGCGATCACCTGTTCGCCCTCCAGCTGGCGCATGCCGTCCGCCTTGCGGTAGCACTGCAGAGCGATCCCCATGTCGCCGGCCTGCATTTCGAGATGTGCGCGCAGGATGAGCGTCGCGCGCGATGAACCGAGCCCTCCCGCCTGCTTGAGGACCGCAAGCGCGTTGGCCGGCGCCTGCTGCATCAGCGCGAAAGCGTAGAGACGCCGCGCCGCCTCGTTCTGCGCCTCGAGCGCGAGCGCCTTCTTGACGCGCACGATGGCGGCGTTCCAGTTCGATCGCCAAGCGGCGATGATGGCCAAATGATAATGCGGCCACGCGCAGTCGTTGACCTTTTCGCTGAGCGCGGTGTTCCAACTCTCGACCGCCTCGACCGAGCCGGCCTTGCCGGGGTCCGGACGCAGGATCTTGCGGATCCGGGCGGTGCTTCGCTGATAGGAGGGATCGCTGCGGCGAAGATCGGCATTGCCCATGAATTCGACGAACAGCGGATAGAGCTGGGTCGGCACCTCGCTGAGCTTGACCGCCTCGTTCACCACGAAAGCGAGGTGGCTGCGATCGCGCGCAACATGATCCGGGCAGGCGAAAAAGCAGCGCAGCGCCTGCGACCGGTTGCCCGCCTTGATTTCCAGCCGGCCCTTGAGAAACCAACCCCTGCCCAGGAGTTCCTTGCTCTTGTCGTCGCCGCCGGGGAAGCGTGGCTGCAGCATGCTGATGGCCACGTCCGCCGCCTTGCGGGCACGCGCGTCATTGCCCGCGCGGAAGGCCTCCGCGGCGATCTCGAGTTGCCGCTCCGGGGTACTGAACAGACGCGCAAACCAGGACATCAACCGTGGCTTTCTCTTGTGGCGCTCGCGTTTGCCAATCAGCGGGGAAGATCGTCAGGTATCGCTGTTCTTGCCTTGCATCACCAACGCCGCGTCAGAACCTGTTCCGATCGATGGACGAGACGCGCATGCGTCCACCTCTCTGCCCGGAGATTTCGATCGCAACCGCGGCGGGACCGCTGCGCGGATTGCGAAAAGTCACGGTCTGTTCGGCGCTCCAATAGGTTGTCTGCGGACCGAACAGAACTTTGTCGCCGTACCAGGTCGGTCCGGTCGCAAACCGCATCCGGTAGGTGCCGAGCGGCATGACGACGTCGAGAGTGTTGCCACCACGGGCATACAGAAAGATGACGTCGCCTTCGTCCGCCACATTGACGAGCTTGATGAAATACTGGCCGCCGGCTGCGGCGCGAACCTGAAACGGCGTGGTGCGCGTTTTCGCCCGCGTCGCCGAGACGATGCCCTCCGCCTGCGCGACCGGGGCAGGCCCCGCCGGCGCGCTTGCCTTCTTGGCGACGGTGTCGACGGCCGTCGCTTGCTGCGGCTGCTGCGGCTGCTGCGGCTGCTGCGGCTGCTGCGGCTGCTGCGGCTGCTGCGGCTGCTGCGGCTGCTGCGGCTGCTGCGGCTGCTGCGGCTGCTGC
>Ga0066903_100000427_pt1 | contig 26017 bp, 18 predicted proteins | sample PanSoiMetaGPlot1_FD_67491 | JGI IMG/M metagenome (GOLD analysis project Ga0066903, IMG submission 67491) | Tropical forest soil microbial communities from Panama analyzed to predict greenhouse gas emissions - Panama Soil - Plot 1 (version 2) | ecosystem: Environmental > Terrestrial > Soil >... | reverse complement strand
GGCGAGGAGCCGATCTCGATTACGCTGCACGGATTTCAGAACCCGGCCGCCCGCGAAAAGGCCGTGAAGAAGTGGAAGGAAGAGGTGGTCGAGAAGAAGGAAGCAAAAAAAGAGGAGAAAAAGGAAGAGAAGAAGGACGAGAAGAAATAGAGCCTACGCGCGACGCAGAAACAGCACACGCGATTCCCGTTTCACTTCCGCAGCCGTAGGTCGCTTTTGCGGATCGCGTGAAAGCATCCGGTCCACCAACTCCGACATCCCGATCGGCCAATCCCCCCGCCAGGTCCAGAGCGAGTCTGGCTGCCGGTCGCGGTGCCACTCCATCATTTCGTTGATGCCCCCGTCCGGGTATGGGAGCTTTCCGGTCAGCAATTCGAAGAGCGTTACACCCAGGCTGAAAATGTCCGCTGCGGCGCCGTCCGAGCCGGGGGTGTCGCACAGTTCCGGGGCGACGTAGTTCGCCGTCCCAAGCACGTATCCGGCCCCAAGCAGTTTCGCGATTTCGCCGGGTCGATGGGCGAAGCCGAGGTCGAGCAGGGTCGTCTTTCGTCCCGGTCCCAGGTGCAGGTTCTCCGGCTTGACGTCGCCGTGGACGAAGCCGGCCGCGTGCAGGGCTGCGAGCGCGCCGGCGACGTGGCGAGCGATCTTCCCAACCACAGTAGCGGGGAGCCATCCGCGGTTGCGAAGTATCCGGCGCAGCGAGCGCCCCGGTACGCGCTCCATGACGGCAAAAAACGGTTCCGTGGACCGGACACGGGCGCGGACGACGCGGACAAGATGGGGATGCCGAACGGCCAGGCCGACGCGAGCCTCGCGGCGGAAGAGCTGCAGGTTGGCCGGATCGCGGGCGGCCTCGTCGCGAAGCACCTTCACCGCCCAGCCGCGGCCGCGAACCTTGTCAATCGCGGAGTAAACGTCGCAAGTCGGGCCGCCCCCCAGCCGGGGGCCGAGCACGTAGCCAGGCAGGCGGGGCGGGCGGGCACGCATGGCAGGTCCCAGATGGCTGCGGTCAGACCGCGAAAACCCTGCCATCCATCGGCCGGACCGGCCGCCTGCGGCCAGCCGAATCGTCGGCCGCCGCACGCCCGAGCCTGACAAATCCCTCACGACCGCTACGGACTCGCCAGGAGGACCTTCCCAGACGGTAAATCTGACAAATACTCCAATGCCAGGATGTGGCCGCGGCGGCCGACGGCAACATCCGCGGCGCACTCGAGGTTCTCGGGAACTGTTCATTTCAATCGCCCCCGACTGAATTGTTGCTTTTTCGAGCCCCCCATCTTGGCGCGGATCATCAGGTGGTGATCATGTTTTTCGACCGGCACCTTCACACTCCAGTCGCCGTTCGCTTTGAACGCGGTCACACGCACCATGCCGCTTCGAGACGTGAACTTCTTATCGAACGGCTTCTTGCTCACTCGTGCCGTTTTGTCTGCAGCCGCTTCTGCCGCGCTAGCGCCTGGGTTCAGGCCGTAGACCTGCACGTCAATGTCGTTTCCGGGCCCCAAGTGAGCGGACGTTCCGGTCACCTCGATGACGGGTGGAATGGGCGGGAGCGGTTGAGGATCGATTGTGATTTGCGGGTCAACGACCGCAATCCCGACTTCGACAGGGTCCTCGAAATCTTCAGGATCCGTTCTAGCGGCCACGAGCACATACGCATGAACCTTGTACGTGCCCGCCGTCAGGGTACCGAATGAGAATTCGACGGATCCGGGCCTGGCGGTGTCCACATTCGTCGAGGTCTTGGCCGTTGTTGGGCCAACAAACTCGCACCAGAGCGCCACGAACGTGCGGTCTGGCTTGTACATGGACACCAGATCGTACGCGACCAGGGCCCTGACGTTAGTCGCGAGGATGTGGTCACCCGCCAGCGGATTTAGAATGTCGACGGAGGCCATGGCACACCCCTTGGAAGTGGAGAGGGCGACGATGTCAGGTGCGGTCCGCGGACTGGTCTACTCATTCGGGAGAAGTTCGACGACGAGATTCCGGAACGCAATCGAGGCGTGGCGGCAATAGATGCCGATCGCGCCCTTGGCATCCCACTCGTGCGGATTCGCTATGAACTCCTCGCGAGCCTGACCCGTTAGTCCGGCCGCCAGTTCGGAATATTTGCGATTCAAGTCGGCTCGCTTGGCGGACGCCATTTCTTCTGACGCGGCCGCCGGAAGCGGTTGGCATCGGAACCGGACGATGTCGGGCCGCACGTCAACTTCGATTCGTCGCCATTCTCCTGACGATGCGCGAGCCATGTCGGCGGCGCGCGGTATGCCCGAAGTCTTTTCCGTGGGCCCCTTCTCGGGCCGGTGCTGGATCAGCAACGCCACGGGCTGGACGTGCGTCCTGTCACCCTCCGACAATAGGCCGACGCGATCGCTGAATCGCACCGCGATGCAGGTGTGGATGCGCGTTCCATCGCGGAGCACCCGCTCCTTTCGTCCGATGATGAGGCCGAGGAGGTCGCTGAAAGCCTTCGGGTCCTTTTGCATCGCCCGGATTTCGCGCAGCTCAATACTGACGCGGTACCGATCGACATCCGGAATGAACAAATCCACGATGGACATGTCCAGGGTCTGAAACGCACATGAGCCGTCGTTCCGCGGGGATTCACCGAGAGCCACCTCTCCAATGACCCAATTCTCCCACCTCGGTTTCCCGCTTTTGGGAACCACGACAGCCTTGCCGGTGCTCAATTCTTGTTGCAACCCAGCCATCACCTGGTCCGGGGACGGCGGTCCGGGCTCCGGGTCCGGGCGCCACCACGTGACGGCCGCGACGGTTGCGGCGATCAGAGCTACGGCGGCCAGGACGCCGGTGAGTTCGCGCCAGCGGCGGCCGACGGCGCGACTCGCACGGCGCGCCCACGAGGGGAGCCGGCCGCGAGGCTGTCGGCCGGCCAGCCAGAGCGACAGGTCGTCGGCCAGCGCGTCCGCGTCTGCGTAACGATCGGCGGCGTTCTTTTGCAGGCACTTCAGGCAGATCGTGGCCAACTCGGGAGGAATGTCCGGACGCAGTGTGCGCGGGTCCGGGACTTCGCCGACTGTGCACTGGGCGAGGACGACTACCGTGGCCTTGTCTGCTGTTTCGATCGTCGGCCGGTCGGTGAGCAGTCGGTAGAGAGTTGCACCCAAACCATAGACGTCGGTCGCGGGACCCATGACGCCAAACTTCCGGCTCACTTGCTCCGGGGCCATGTAGCCAGGCGTGCCGAGGCTGCTGAGGGTTGTGGTCCGGCCGTCGGCCCGATCCATGCGCTTTGCCAGACCGAAGTCGCTTATCTTCAACTGGCCGTCGGTGGTCAGGAGCACGTTCGCCGGCTTGAGGTCGCGGTGCAGGATGCCGGCCTTGTGAGCGTGGGCCGTTGCGCGGGCGATGACCTCGACGATGCGAGCGGCTTCGGTTGGCGGGAGCGGCCCTTCGCGTCGCACCCGCTCCTCGAGCGTTCCTCCTTCGACCAACTCCATGGTGAAGTAGGGGGCCTCGTCTTCGAGGTCGATCTCGTGGACCTGGACGATGTTCGGGTGGCGTAGTCGAGTGAGCGCCTGCGCCTCGATGCGAAATCGGCCGCCGCCGCCGTCGCCCTGGAGGGTCTTCAGGGCGAAGAGTTGTCCGGTCGCGCGCTCGCGCACCTTCCAGACCGCCCCCATGCCGCCGCGGCCGAGGGAGCCGAGCACCTCGAAGCGTGATTGCGGGATCGGTCGGTCCGAGTCGCGGCGTGTGCCGACCTGGGCGTCGGCAGTTTCGGCCTCGGCCTGCCGCCTGGCGATGGAACCAGTCTCGACCACGTAGCCGGAAGCGCGGTCCGCGGACCAACTCCTTGTGGCGCGGCACTCGTTGCACAGGCCGTCTTCGCCGAGCGAATCGGCAAGCCGCGCACACCGAGCGCACTGTTGCTGGACGGCCATGAAGCGAGTCCGGGCGCAAGTCGGGAGTTGATGGTAACGCGTCTATCCGCGCGAGACAAGAATCGAGCGACCGGCGTCATAACGCCTCGGTCGCTCCAGGCGCCCGGGTGTTCGAATTGCATTGCAATCAGAAACAGGCACCCCCTTGCAACGAATTTGCGGCTGTGCAACGAATCTGCAATGCAAGTGCAACGAACATGCAAACAAATCAAAGAGCGTCAACATAAGTTATTTATCGCCAAAGACTTCAGAAAGCAATCCGGAGCGACCACTATTCACGATACCATAATTAGGATTGACTAATTATGTGATTCGGTTAGGCTAATTCCCAGCAAGCTCGTTCCTTCTGGTCCCACAGGGGTCCTCCACTATGTCCCGCCTCATCATGCCGCTCGTCTGGGCAGCATTCCTGACGATCTTTGCTGGTGTCATTTTCGTCTCGGCCGGGCGAGCAGACCTGCCGATGGTATGGGGCGTCCTCGGAGTGCTCGCGGTTTTTGTCGTGCTTATGTTCACTTCGATCGACCCGGCGCTCATGCGCGAGCGCCTGCGTCCGGGTGCCGGCAATCGCGACCGGCTTACTCGACCCGTTACCTTCGTCTTGATGCTCGGTCACTGGATCATCGCCGGCCTGGACGTCGGGCGGTTTCACTGGTCGCCGATTCCATTCGAGGTGCAACTCGTTGGTCTGATCGGCTATGCGGTCGCGATGGCCGGGGCGTTTTGGGCGGTCCGGGTGAACCCGTATTACTCATCCGCGGTGCGTTTGCAGACTGACCGCGGTCAACGGGCGATCACCCATGGGCCGTACCGGTTCGTGCGGCATCCTGGTTATGCCGCCAGCGTCTTTGGGATGCTAAGCGGCGGGTTAGCGCTGGGATCGTGGGTCGCGATGCTGCCTGTACTCGTCGTGGTTGCGCTCTTCGTTCGTCGGACGCTGGTGGAAGACCGGATGCTTCGGACTGCCTTGGCGGGCTACGCGGACTACGCGAATCACGTCCGCTACCGCCTCGTCGCCGGTGTCTTTTAGGCAAGGGGAACCACGAAACACACGAAAGACACGAAAAAGAAGAATGGACAGGATGAACAGGATCGACCGGATCAAGAAGCAGGCGAATTCAGATGACCGATCTGAATCCTATTGATCCTGTTCATCCTGTCTAAATCTCTCTTGTCTTCCTTTCGTGTCTTTCGTGTGTTTCGTGGTTCCACACGGAAAATCCCCTTTACACGCCGGCGGTGTTCTGGCATAGGGCCGCGACTTCTGGCATTCGGCTCCAGATGCTTCGCGCGCCGTCCTCGATCGGGGGGTCGAGGACGGCTGCTCTTACCGGGGGACTTATCCGATGCGCCGACTCGGTGCTCTCATCGTCTGCCTCGGGCTTTCATCACCCGCCTTCGCCCAAACGGGCGAAACGCCGCCCGCGGAGGAAACGTCCGTCCCGTGGTACCGCTGGCTGTTTTTGGGCGAGCGGCCCAAGAAGCCGGCGCCATCGAAGCCCGCGGCCGTTGCAGACACGCCAAAAAACGCGAACAAATCCGCCGTCCCGGCAAAGGAAGCCGCGGCCCGCAGCCTCGCCGAGGAGCACCGCGTGTTCCTCGAGCGCCTGAAGGCGATCGATAAGATCCGAAAACTCGCCCACGACCAGGGGGACGAGGAGTTGCTCAAGAAGACTTACGACCTCGAAGAGCAGGCCGAAGAGGTATTCAAACAGCGCACGGCCAAGTTGCCGAATCCCGCGGACGACAGGGCCATTCTCGAGCGCGGACGCGACGACCGTCCCGCGACCGCCGACAGGTCCAACCCGCGACAGCGCAATACTCGGGGGGGAGATCGATGAAGACGCTCGTCGGGCTCGTGCTTTTCGCCGCTCTGACCGCGACGGTCGGGTGTGCGACCACGGACGGAGACAGATACGCCGCAGACAAGCCGCCGCCCCTGTCGAAGACCGAACCGGCCGCCACCCCGGCCCTGTCGAAACTTGAGCCGGCGGCCACGACCATTGAACCGGTCAAGCTCACCACGTCGCGAACTTCAATTACAGCGGCTGACATTACCGAGAGCAACCTGCCCGAGTCAGTCCAGCGGCTCGAAGGCGAGCTGAAGGCCGACGGGCGGACGTCGGCCAAAGTTGGCCGGTGAGGTCGCGAATAGCAGTGAGTGGCGTGTCCCATAGGTCGTATGGGACGTATCGGGAAGATACACTGCCGCAACATTCAAAGAGCTTACAATGCCCCGGTCCCTCTCTGACCGGGGCTTTTCCATGCGCACCTTGATCCTTCTCCTCTCGGCGGCCGTCGTCGCGTCGGCCGCGGACCCGAAACTCGTCGTCAAGCCGGACGCGTTCGAGACGCTCGTCAACCCGAACTGTTCGCACTGCGTCGACGAAGCAAAGCGGCGCAAGGACGAGCTGAAGGACACCGATCCCGTCCTGATGTGGACCCGCGGAAAGTACGACGGCGGGGCCATTCCGATCCGCTTTTTCCTCAACTCGTATCGCGTCATCAGCGATACCTACGGCGTCTTTGTCTACGACCCGGACGCGGGTTACGCTCGCGCGTTCACGGCGTCCGTCGATTTCCGCTTCCACGGCTGGCGGAACGGCGTGATGGTCATGAAGCACAAGGACGGGACGCTCTACTCGTGCCTGACCGGCGTCGCCTTCGATGGCCCCAGAAAGGGAGACAAGCTAGGTTCGTGGCCGACGATGGTGACCAACTGGGGCTGGGTAATGAACCACTACCCCAACACGGTCGCGTACCACATGTTCGAGAAGTACAAGCCGACCGAGTTGCCGACCAAGCCGAACGAAGAGTCGGTGCGAAGTCGCGGCGAGGTGGACAAGCGGCTGCCGGCGGAGGAGATGGTCATGGGCGTGGACCTCCATGCCCGGTCGTCTCCGCATGCTTATCGCATTGCCGATCTGGAACGCATGGGAAAGTTCGCCGTGCAGACGGATACGCATGAATTCGGAAGCCAGGTGGTGATCTTGTGGGACGGGACCACGCGCACGGCGGCCGCGTATTTGCCGACCGCCCAGAAACGAGCCGAAATCAATGAGCTCAGCAAGGAAGGGAAAGTCCTCGACATTCGATTCAACCTGGACATCGTCGCGGACGGCAAATCGGAAACCGCCCCATTCTTGGACAAGAAGTCCGGCACGCGTTTCGACGTGGCCGGTCGTGGCATCGAAGGGGAGCTGAAAGGCTGGACGCTCGAGACGACGGAAGGAGTCGTCGCCAAGTGGTTCGCATGGTCGGCGGAGTTCCCCTACACGAAGGTGTATCAGGCGAAAGACCCAGCGCCCTCCGCGGAGCCGCCGAAGACAATTCCGCCGAAGACTGACCCAAAGACCGCGATGAAGGAGGTCGCCGGCACGGCCGAGTTCCTGCGTAACACCCCGAAGCACTTCGCAACGTTCAAGGGATTCGACCCGAAGTCACGCACCGTGACGCTCCTCATTGACGGCGAAAAAGTGGCGAAGGAGTGGCCGCTTTTGCCGGACGCCGAGGTGAAGGTGATGGGGTGGTGGGGCCGGCCGCAGCAGTTTCGGGACGGCGACCGCTTGTGGGTGTGGTTCGCGTGCGATCGGGCAAAGAATCCGCGCACGGTGCTGATGCTTTGCGACGAGGCGACCGAGAATGACATTCACGGCAAGACGGGCGAGCAAAAGGTCTTTGCCGGCCAGTCGGAGAACCAACGGACGATGCTCCAACTGCTGTGGCAAGAGGAAGGACTGCCGGGAACCATGACGTTTGCCCACATCGCCGGCGAGGTGGAAGTGACCCTCGACCACGAGGCCATGCGATGGGGTCGGTCGCTCCAGTCCGGGACGGAAGTGAAGCTGGAAGACTTGTCGTCGCGACCGGCAAGCGCGCGCGTCGAAGCCACTTGGGACGGAAAGACAACGGTGTTACGCGCGAACTGGACCCCGAAACCGTCCGCGCCGGCGCCGGGTTCGCCGCTCGACGGTCCCACGACGCGAGTCGAATCACCGGTTTACGTCAAGGCGGTCGTCAAGGACGTCAAGCCATGGCGAGAACGGACGCGTGTGACCCTGGTCGTTAACGGCGTGGACATCGCGCCGTTCGAGTCGGGCAAGCGGATGTACTTGAAGATGGCCCCGCCGCCGATGGAGGTGCAAGAGGCCGCTTACCCGCCCGACATCGGCCGCAAGCGCACAAAGGAAGAACGCATCGAATGGTTCCTGGCGAGCATCTACTGCACGTGCAAGGTCGGCAACGACATCTGCACTGGCGACTTCTACACGCTGTCGAGCTGCAACCCAAACGGCTGCGGCATGCCGAACACGACGCGCAAGCGCATCGCCGAAATGATCGATAAGGGCATGGACGACAAACAGATCTTCGACGACTTGCGGGCGGAGCGGGGGGCGCTCTTGACGCGGCCGCATCTGGTGAAGTGATTCAATCAAATAGGGCGTATAGGTCCTTTGGGCCCTATGCGCCCTGTTTTTCGGCGAGGTTATTCCCCCGCCGGATCCTTACCTTCGGTCCACGGCCCGGCCAGCTTCATGTACTCCGGCGGCTTCAGGGTACTGCCGGCGTCGCCGCCGTGCCAGCCGGTGATCTGGTTCGGCTTGCCTCGTTCCTTGGATCGCCTCTCCCACTGCGCCGCCCAGGTGGCGTTGCCCGGGACTGGTTTGCGCTGCTCCTTGTCCCAGTAAAGCACCTGGTCGTGGCGGTACGACAGAACGCCCATGTTAACCGTGCTGAAAGCCGCTGCTCCCAGTTCTGGCGTCGACAGCGTTCCCTGCTCGCCCCTGCGGACGCAGTCGAGGTAGTTCTCCCACAACAGGTGCGTGAGGTCAGTCTTCGGGTCCATGTCGGCGGACACGAGTTCGCCCTTGTCCTTCCCGGCATCGCCCGGTCCGCGGGCCTGGGTAGTCGTTTGTGGGATGAGTTCGAACCCCTTCATCAGGTCGCCGGACTGCGGGATGAACTTGATCGTCGCCGACTTCCCGCGAATGCACTCTTCGATCGGATGGTCGTTTACCATGGTCGCGGTGACGAACATCTGGCACCCCTCGTCGTAGTCGGCGCAGACCATGGACACGTCCGGCACGTCGCGGGTGTCGTACTCGAGATAGATACCGCCGCCCCCGACCACGCGTCGCGGGTACAGCACGCCCATCGCCTTGATCAGGTGTGTCACCTGGTGGACGAAGAGGTCCGTGAACATGCCCCCGCCGAACGGCCAGTAACAGCGCCATTGGGCGAACACCGCCCGGTCGAACGGTTGCTCCTTCGGCGTCGGCCCGAGTTTCTCGCCATTCACATCGAACTTGTAGCCGAGGAACATGTCCCAATCGATCGTCTTCGGGTTCATGTCCTTGGTCAGGCTGTAGTAGCGCCACTGGCCGCCGTCGTAGTTGCGGTAGTAGCGCGTTTGCGCTTGCAGGACGTGGCCGATCTTGCCGTTGCGGATCATCTCGTTGGCCATGCCCCAGATCGGGTCGGCCATCGATTGCACCCCGACCGACATCACTTTCTTGGTCTTCCGCCAGGTGTCCACAACCGCCTGGGCCTCGGCAATGGTCCGGGTCATCGGCTTTTCGCAGTACACGTTCTTGCCGGCCGACATGGCATCGATGGTCATCCGCGCGTGCCAGTGGTCGGGCGAGGCGATGCAGACGATGTCCACGTCCTTCTGGTCGAGGATGACGCGGTAGTCCTTGGACACGTGCTGTTTGTCGCCCTGGTCGATCCCGCACCGTTTGGCGGCCGGGAAGAGCCCCTGGCCGGACGCGATGCCCGTCTTTCGGTTCATTCCCTTGGTGAAGTCGCCGTCCCAGACGTCACAGGCCGCGACTGGGACAACGCCGCCCTTGCCGTCGCGCATCTTGAGGATGACGTCGATGTGCTGCTGGGCGCGGCCGCCGACGCCGAGGAAGCCGATGCGCAGGTTCTCGTTGGCGCCGTAGACGCGGTCATAGCTGGCGGCGGTGAAGGCCATGGCAGCGCCCGCGGCGACGCCGGTTTTCACAAAATCTCGACGATCGACTGGTTCGGACATGGAGAGGACTCCGTATTAGGTAGTGTGGTGGTGGGGTGGTGAGGTGGTGTTGTGTCACTTCCACAACCCCACCACCTCACAACCTCACAACCAATCATTTCTTCGATTGCTTCAACATCCACTCATAAAGCTCATCGGTGTCGTACGCCTTGTCCCAGGAGTTGTGGCCGACGCCGGGGTATTCCGTGTATTTGGGTTCGCCGCCGGCTTTCTTGATCGCGGCGATCATGTCGCGGCTGCCCGCCACTGGAACCGCGTTATCCGCGTCGCCATGGAAGGCCCAGCACGGCAGGTCCTTGATCTTGTCGGCGGACTTGGTGTCGCCGCGGCCGCAGATGGGGACGATCGCCGCCCATTTGTCGGGCATCGCCATCGCCAGGCTCCACGTCCCCATGCCGCCCATCGACAGGCCGGTCAGGTAGACGCGCTTGGCATCGACGTTGTACTCCTTCTCGACCACTTCCAGAATGGCAAGAGCCATCTTGGCGCCGTCGGTGCCCGCGCCCCAGCCAAATCGCGGGGCCTGAGGGATGATGGTCAGGAACGGGAATGTCTTTTCACGCTTCTTGATCGCCGGGCCGATGCCGACTTCGACTGGCATCTTGGGCGTTCCCTTAGTCTTCGCGCCCTCTTTTTGTTTCGTCTCCCCGGCTCCGTGCAGGAAGAGGATCGTCGGGGTTGGCTTGTCCTTCGAGTAGTTGTGCGGGACGAACAGGACGTACTTATATTCGGTGCCGGACGAGTCCTTGTAGGTCTTGTCGATGAACCCGGTGTCGGCGGCTCCGGCGGTCGCGGCGAAGCCGATGAGGGCCGTGACGGTGAAAAGGTGTCGGATCATGGGTGCTCAATGGAGTGGGTGAGGGGTGCGAACAGACTACCAAAACCGACGATTGGTAGCCACCCGATATTCGGGCGACAAGCCTGTAGCCGAAGTCATGAGACTTCGGGTTTGGTGCTTCCGAAGTCTCACGACTTCGGCTACGGGAGCTTGTGGATACGGAGGGGAAAAGACGTTACCATGCCCGCGACATGAATGAACCGCAGCCCAACGAGCCTAGGACAGCCCCGGCTGCCGACGCCCCGTCGCTTGCGACCGCGGCCCGGTGGGTCGTCATTCTTGTCGGCACGTACTATTTGCTCCGCGAACTCGCCCCGATCCTCAAACCGCTCTTTCTGGCCGTTCTCATCGGCTACGTCATCCTGCCCATCCACCTGGCGGTGAAGAAGCGGATACCGGGGCGGCTGTCGCTGGTCGCGACCGGAGCACTATCGCTCCTCCTGATTGTGCTTTTGACCATCGGCATCCAGGCGACCGTGCGAACCCTCGCGAGCGAGATGCCCGGGCTTCAGCGGAAGTCTCTGGACATGTACAAGGAATTCCAGGACTACACCGAGACTCACTATCCCCAGACTCGCGAAGCGTTCAATCAGATCGCCTTCCCGGACGGGGATACGCCGGTCAAGGAGTTGACCGGCAAGCTGGTTGGTGCCGCGGCCGACACGCTCTCGACGGCGGTGGTGGTCGGCCTCTATCTTTTGTTCCTGCTGCTGGAGGCAAGCAGGTTCCCGGACCGCGTACGGCGCGCATTCCCGGAACCGCGGGCCGAGCACATCCTCGACACCATCTCCCGGGTCAATCTCGGCATCGCCCACTATTTGACGGCCAAGGTGAAGTCCAGCCTGATTCTCGCCATCCCCGTGTTCATTGTACTGGTCGTGTTTCGGACGCCATTTGCCCTTGTTTGGGGCGTGCTCGTATTCTTCTGCAACTTCATCCCGTACCTCGGATCAGTGGTCGGCTACTCCGTACCGACGCTGTTCGCCCTGGTTCATTTCGGGTTTGGCTGGGAGTTCCTGACGATCGCCATTCTGCTGTTGGCGATTAACGTGATCTCGGCATCCGTTGTGGAACCGGCGATCATCGGCAAGGCCGTCGGCCTGAGCCCGGTGATCATCCTGTTCTCGCTCGCGTTCTGGGGCTACTGCTGGGGGATCACGGGGATGCTACTCGCGGTCCCGTTGACGGTGATGCTGAAGATCGCGGGCGAGCACATGAACGCGACGCGGCCGGTGGCGAAGCTGGTCTCGGAAGAATAGGCGGGGTGTTTTTTGCGGGCTCGCCCTTGCAATCGCGGCCCGCGGTCGCCAAGCTAGCCCGGACGCGCTCGCCCCATTCCCTCGCGGAAGATTATCCCGTCATGAGCACCGATAACGCCGGACCCCAAGTCGAGTTCAAGCCTTACGTCCCGGAAGAGGCCAACATCCCGGAGTTCACGTGGGCCCCATTGGTGACCGGGACATTGTTGGGCATCGTTTTCGGTGCATCGTCCATTTATCTCGTCCTCAAAGTCGGACTGACGGTCTCGGCATCGATCCCGGTCGCGGTGCTGTCGTTCAGTCTGTTCCGTTTCCTCGGACTGTTCGGTCTCCGGCCGAGAACCATTCTTGAGAACAACACGGCTCAGACGGCGGGCTGCGCCGGGGAGTCGATCGCGTTTGGCGTCGGCCTGATTATGCCGGCATTGCTATTGCTCGGGTTTGACATCGACGTCGTCCGGGTCATGACCGTTAGCATCCTTGGCGGCCTGCTTGGCATCTTGTTTATGATTCCGCTCCGCCGGGCATTCATCGTCAAACAACACGGGAAATTGAAGTACCCCGAAGGGACGGCGTGTGCCGAGGTTCTCATCGCCGGAGAGAAGGGCGGGGCGACGGGAAAGATGGTCCTGATCGGATTCGGTCTGGGGTTTATCTACCAGTTCTGCGTCAAAGGCCTCGCCCTGTTCCAAGAGGAGTTGGCCCGTCCCTTGTACGAGACGGTCAGGGGAAAGGTCGTCGGCCTGAAGGCGAGCGTCTCGATGGAGATGAACGCGGCGCTGCTGGGAGTCGGGTATATCATCGGCCCGCGGATCTCATGTGTCATGGTGGCGGGCGGCGTCTTGGCATACCTTGTGATCGGCCCCACCATTGCCTACTTCGGCGAGAACCTGGACAAGCCGCTACCACCCGCCACCTCGCACGTGGTCAAGGACAAGGAGGGGAATGAGGTAGACGCGGGCCTGATCCGGAATATGAGCGAAGCGGACCTGCGGAAGAACTACATCCTGTACATCGGGGCAGGGGCAGTGGCCGCGGGCGGAATCATCAGCATGATTCGGGCGCTGCCGGTCATTGCCGGCGCCGTCGCCGGAGGCCTGCGTGACTTGCGTGGAGGAAGCGCTGCACAGAGCGGCCGGCGCACCGAGCGCGATCTGCCGATGATCCTGGTCGTGGTTGGCAGCCTGATCCTGGTAGCCTTGCTGGCGGCCCTGCCGCAACTCGGGCTCGGGCTTTCCCTGACCGGGTTTACCGGCGCGTTCATGATTGTGGTGTTCGGTTTCCTGTTTGTCACCGTCTCCGCCCGACTTACCGGCGAAATTGGGTCATCGTCCAACCCGATTTCCGGGATGACGGTTGCCACCTTGCTGCTGACCTGTCTAATTCTGGTCGGCCTGGACGCGGCCGGGCTGGTGACGATCGGCAAGGAGATCAAGCTCACGGCTCTGATGATCGCCGGGGTGGTGTGCATTGCCTCGTCAAACGGCGGTAGCACCGCCCAGGCCCTCAAGACCGGGCACTTGCTTGGAGCGACGCCGAAGTTTCAACAGCTCGCCATCACAATTGGGTCGCTCACCTCGGCGGCGGCCGTCGGGTTCGTGCTCCTGTACCTGGACCGGGCCGGGACGACCTACACGAAGAAGGAGCTTCCGACTGTCACAATCGATGTTCGGAGCCTGGAAGAGAGGGACCACGTCCGTCGCGGCCAGTATGTCGATGACCGGACCGAGTACCACGTCTTGAGCATCGGCGAAAACGAGGTCTTCAAGGTCGGCGACGTGATCATTCCGCCCGGGCGGTACTTGGTGGACGACACCGGGAGAATCGTCTACCGCGCCGACCCGGCCATCAACGGCGCACTCAAGACTGACGACCAGGGAAAGAAGGAGACGCTCAAATTTGACGCACCGAAGACCAGGCTCATGCAACTGATCATCGACGGCGTCTTGGACGGCAAGCTCCCGTGGGACCTCGTGCTGATCGGAGTCCTGATTGCCTTAACACTGGAATTGGTCGGAGTACCAAGCTTACCATTTGCAGTCGGGGTGTACCTGCCGCTGTCGTCGTCCACACCGATCTTTGTCGGCGGTATGATCCGGCTACTGGCGGATCGACTGGGCCGGCGAACAGAAGCCGAGGGAGACAAGAGCCCTGGCGTGTTGCTCGGCTCCGGGTACATCGCGGGAGCGTCCATCGCGCTCATGATCATCGCGTTCCTCAACTTCGATCAGTCCATCATTGATTTCCTGGATCTCACCAAGAACGAATCGGTCCCCACGCTGATCAAGGACAAACTCGACAAGTTCGGCGACTGGTTGACGTTCGTGGCATTCGGCGCCTTGGCCGCGGTACTGCTCATCATTGGGGCGCGGAAGGGGACTAACAACGGATGAGGGACGTGTGACGCCCCCGTTACAACTCCCCACCCGCGCCGGCCGTCGCATAGAGTGTCACTAGCCACAACACACTCGGAGGACCCCGTCCATGTGCTGCTTTTCTCAACCCGTCGATTACGTCGCCGGCACCAACATCTTCGCCCGGCCGGCCAAGGGCTCAGGCCAGTACCTCGTCTACAGCATGACCCTCAAAGTCGGCACCGACCTGGCCATGATCCTGCCTATCCCCACGCCGAAGGCGTCGAAGGAGGACGCGGTCGATTTCCTCAACCTGGAGAAATACCCGGACTTCTTTGAAGACATGCGCACGGGCTTTCCAATGCCGCGACCTTTGAGCCGGTCCAAGGATGACACCCCGCCGCCCGCGGCCGCGGCGCCCAAGCTCAAGGTCGTCGAGGTTGGCAGCTTCGTCGCGTCGTTCGTCCCGACCGTCAAGGACTTCGCGCGACTGGATGACCAGTTCAAACTCCCCGAAGGGACCTGGGGCAAACTGCCGCAATACAAGGAGTACGGCTTTGCCGTCTTCAAGCTGAAGAAGGGCGAACACAAGGTACACCCGATGGCGTTCCAGTTCCCGCGGGCCGACGAGCGCAAGCTCTTTTTCCCGACGGTGCACATTCACGACGGCAAGGTCCACGAGCGGGCCGGGTTCGACCACTCTCTGTACGCACAAGGCGCCGATACGATGGGCCGGTGGACCGAGTCCCCGCAACCGGCCGAGATGTTCATGACCAAACTCGATCAAGCCAAGGGAATCGTGGCCGGAAAAGATCACGTGTATCGAAGGCAGATGGTCGGGACGTTCAAGAACGAAGATGTTTGGTTGTGACGGCGCTTGGCTTGGGACTGGTTGTGCGACGAGTGGTTCACTTCGGATGAACGATTGGCGGCGGTGTCGCCGCGGGGTTACTTTTTCGCCTCCCGCGGCTCCTTCTCGCCTTGGACAATCTCGTAGTACCGGTCCGGCTTCAGCCCCGTCCACGACTCGTCCTTGCCATCCGGCCACACCACGGTCAACTTGTCGATCACCTCCGCCGAGCCGAGTCCGAACACCATTCGTCGGTCAGGGGATGAGAGGTAGCTTCCCCCACCTTTGGCGAATCGAGTTTGCTTGCGGCCGCCCGACTCGAGGACCACCCGGGCGCCGACACAATCCGCGTGGGCCGGTCGGTCGAGCCGCACGCCGACCCAGTGATTCCCCGTCGAGGAGACGTTCTGCAACACGGCTGTCGGCTGGTTCAAGTGGCTGACCACCAGATCCACCCGTCCGTCGTTGTCGAGGTCGCCGAGAGCCGCGCCCCGGGCCAGGTGGGGCATTCTGAAGTAGGCCCCTCCCCGTGACGTGATCGCTTGATATTTCCCTGCCCCCTGATTGCGCAAAAGTATCGGGTACTGCACCCGATTGCCGCTGGTCGGATAGCGGATGGCGTGCCCGTTGACAATGAACAGGTCCTCCCACCCGTGGTGATCAACGTCTAGAAACCCAGTCCCCCAGCCGACGTAGATTTGGCCGATGGCCCCGATCCCGGACTGAGGTGTGTGGAACATGAACAAGGCTCGATCCCGAGTCGACTCGTTCTTGTACAGGGCAGGCAGCTCATTTTCGTAGTTGGTTACCCATAAGTAGGGCTTTCCGGTGCCATCCGGGTCGCCGGCGTCTAATCCCATGCTGCCGTTTGCCTGACCGCCCCCGTCCAGCGCTACGCCGGCAAACTGTCCCACCTCGGCAAACTGAATTCGGCCGGGCGTCGATTGATTCATGTAAAGGAAGTTTTCAACCGTGTCGTTGGCCACATAAAGATCCGGCTTCCCGTCGAGGTTCAAGTCCACGGCCAGGACGCCGAGACCCTTGCTGGCCCGCTGGCCGCCCGGCTTGAGGCCGGCGTCCGCGCTCACGTCGGTGAACGTGCCGTTTCCGTTGTTCCGGAACAATTTGTGCGGCAACCCATTGAAGTTCTTGGGCGGGCACACGTCCGGTGTCTTGCCGTCGTAGTTGCAGTCCGGGTGATTCTGGAACGACCAATCCACGTACTGGCAGACGTACAGGTCCGGGTACCCATCACCGTCGAAGTCGGCAAATGCCGCGCTCGTGGCCCAGGTGATGCCACGGTCGAGCCCGGCCTTCGTACTCACGTCGACGAAACGGCGGCCTCCGTGGCCGGGCCGTGTGTCCGGTTCGTTGTGGAAAAGCGCTATACGGCCCCAGCCCGTGACGAGCAGATCCGGCCACCCGTCCCGGTCGTAGTCCGCCACCGCCACCCCGTGGTTAAAGAACCACGGCTGCCCGTCCGCCAAGGTATCGAGATCGACCTGCTGGGTGACGTCGGCAAATTTGCATCCGCCCAGATTGCGGTACAACCGTCCGGGGAAACCCCGGATCTGCTTCTTGTCCGGCCCGTCGTAGTACCCTCCGCCGGGAATGTACACGTCGAGCAGCCCGTCGCCGTCGAAATCAATCAGGCCAACTCCGCCTCCCAGAGACTCGAGGATCGCCAGGTGCGGCGGCTGGATCTCCTCGCCGTTCCGATAGCTGAAATCGATCTGCGAAGCCTTGGTCACGTCTTGAAACAGGTCCGGTCCCGAAATGTCTGCGGCCGGCGCGGGTTCCGCGACCCGGTCCGCGGTGGTCGGCTTTGGCGTGCAGCTGATCACGGACCCCGCCAAGGCCGCCGCGAACAGCGCGACTGGCGCGAGTGGCCCGCGCGGACGGATCTTCACTGGTCGTCCTCCGTAATCAGACGGGTTACTTCGACAACCGACGGCGGTGCATTGCGGCACGTTCCTGGTCGCCTTTCAGCTCAAAATATTCGGCAAGGGCCTGGTGCGTCGGCCGGTGGGCCGGGTCCCATGAAAGGGCCTCGTCCATCCAGTACAGGCCCTGCTTCTCCTGCCGGATCTGCAGCAGCAAGGATCCGATCTCGAACGCCACCTTTGGGTCCCGCGACGGATGCCGGGCCTCCTCTTGCAGGAGTTGGTTGGCCCGCTCGAGCAGCGCCTTGTGCCGGTCGTGCTCCGCGAGCTCGGCTGCTGCTTCCGCGTCCTTTTTCTGGAATTGCAGAGCCGTCACCAGGACGTACCGGGCTTCCGTGTCGGCCGGGTCATTGTCCAGAACCCGTCGCAACCGCACCTCCGCCCGCGCTGGTTGATGGTCCGCGATGTCCAACCGGGCCAGGTGCAGTAGGACGGTAGAGTTATTGGGCAGCTTGACGACGGCGGTCTCGAGGAGTTGCCGAGCCTCCGCATGCCGTCCCTGGAGGAACCGGCACTGACCGAGCGCGGCCAACGCTTCCGCCTGGTCGGGGTCGCGCGCCAGCACTTGTTCCAGGTGCGGGAAGGCATGCTGCGCGTCCTTGTCCTCCAGGTACATCTCGGCGACCCGAATACGGACCCGGTCGAGCGACGGCTCGAGTTCCAGCGCACGCAGGTAGTCGTCGAGGGCGAGTTTCGGCTGGTTCATCCGCTCCAGCACCCAGCCGCGGTAATGATATGCGCGCGCCGAATCTGGGTACGCCTCGACCCACCGCTTCAGAGCGAAGTGCGCCGGCCCGTAACGCAGGTGATACATGTAAACCAGGGCGATCGTCTCCAGAATCATCGCGGAGTCCGGATGTCGTCGGTCGACGTACCCGAACAAGAGGGGCGCCACCTCCTCGACTTCTCCGGTCTGGGCCCGCATCAGCAAGAATTCCAGCTGCGTGTCTTCGGACGCCCCGTGTTCGAGCTTAAGGCAAATGTTCAGGTGCGTTTCGGCGGCTGGATAATCGCGGGTCAGGCGGGCAGCGCGAGCAGCCAGCCGGTGGACATTTGGGTCTTTGGGCCAGACGGACAGGCAGATCGCGAGTTTTTTCCTGGCATCCGCGGGTCGGCCGTCGCGAACCGCGGCGACGGCAGCGCGCCATTCCCACACCGCGTAGCCGTAAAATCCGCTGACCCCGGTTACGAGGAATACCGCCACCACGAGCAGTGTCGTCCGCGGTCTTCGTCGGGCGACTCGACCGAGGCGGCCGGGGAACTGCCGAACGCTGCGAAACATGAAGCGACCTTACAGGCCCCGAGTTGGGACCACTCCTGCTATGACGAAACCGGCCCCGGCCCGCGACACGCGCGAACCGGGGCCCGCTTCCGGCCGATGGTCTGGAGGCACTCGGCGTCAATCCGTTAACGGGATGTCGAATTGCGTCTTGCCCGGCTTCAAGGTGACCGAAAGCCCCGACGTCGCCTTGTCTGCATATTTGGGCGGGATTTTCACATAGGTAGTCGCCGCTCCGCCCGCTCCTTCTGGAGCAGGGCTGGCTCCTGCCCCTTTGCCCTTGGCCATGGCCGGAGGGCCTCCGCCCGCCTTACCGTATTTGGCCGCCAGACCACCACCGCCACTCCCTCCGCGGTATTCTTCCTTCTTGTTCGGATTGAGCGACTCGGTTTCGACTGTCAACACGTAAACGCCTTCCTTGGTCTCGGCCGAGTAGCTTCCGTCTGCCCCGATCGCACACGGCAATCGCCCGCCGTCGTTGAGGTGCAAGTAGACGAAGCCGCCCCCGACGGTATTCCCGTTGTAGGTCACCTTACCGAAAACGCTGGCGGGCGTGTTGGGGTTGCTCTTGTTGCAGCCAACAGAAACCAGGAGAACGAACAGGACGCCCGCTGCCGCAATGCGTGCTCGCAACATCATGGCACTCACCTCATGACCTTCCGGCTTAAGGAGCATCGAAACCGTAGTGCGGTATAGGTGCTGCGCCGTGCGTTAGGCAAACTTGACGATGGAAGGCGATCTGCCACTATCGCCTCGCGTGGCAGATCGCACTTGACGAGCGCGCACGATCGATGCGTGGCCGCCTACCAGTTGCCGCCCAGATTCCCGCCATCGTTCGGGCAAAGCGCCATGTGCAACGTAATTGGATCAATGGTTGCCCTGATGTTGCGAACGCTGCCGTCGCCCATCAGCACTTGCAGACCGGATCCACTAAACGTCGCCAGTCGTTCCGGCCGGCAATCGTATTGGGATGGGCTGTTCTGGATAGTCCCAATCGCCAGATCCTGCGTCCGGAACGGGTAGGTCACGGGGTTGGCATTCTGGTTGGGGGGATTCGGAGCGGGGACAGGTGGGTTATTGTCGAAATCCTTGGTTGAGACCCAGTAAGCGGGTACGAAGAACACGTTGTCATTGTGATTCTGTCCGCCCGGGCCGGCGTTCTGGCCGTCCTCGCCCCAGATGCGCTCGACGTATCCATATCCAGTCCCCTTGGACTGATCACCGCAAATCGTACGCCGTTCAAGGAACAGGATCGTGTTACTGGTTCCGTCCGGGAAGGTGGTCGGAATGGAAGCCTTGCCCGTGTTCTGCCAGTCCTCACCCCAACCGCCACGGAAGGCGTGCCAGTTCATCGAGTAGCTCGTCGCGCCACGATCCCCCCAGGTCTTTTTGTTGGCGGGCATCGATGGGTCATTCGGAGCGATGAAAGTCTTCACGACCTTGGAGGAGCGCCAGGAGTTTGCCTGCGCAGTCCCGTTCGAATTGATTTCCGGATCCTTGTAGAGGTTGTCCTGTTCCAAGAACGGCAACAGAAAATACTGGCCCGTGCCGAAGTGCGACGGGAGATAAGCCGCGCCCCAGTTTGGGTCGTTCGCCACCGAGGTGCCATGCACCGAGGGCAAATAGCCAACTGTGTCGTTATGGTTGTGACAGGCCAGGCCAATTTGCTTCAGGTTGTTTTGTGAGGACATCCGATTGGCGGCGTCCCGAATTTTCTGCACCGCCGGGAGCAACAGGCCGATCAGGATGGCGATGATCGCAATCACCACCAGCAACTCGATCAGGGTGAAAGCTCGGCGAGTACGCATGGGCAGAGGATTAAACATTAGAATACTCCGAGAAAAACTGAGCATTCTGAGAGTATCGTGAGGTTGGCACAGGGGTGTCAAGTACAAACTCAAATAATCTGGAATTCGGAATACGCCGGCCCCTTCGCCAACCTATAGTGGACGACGTCGGCTGTACAGCTGACAAAAGGCGGATTTGGCCCCGACCCATTGCTTGTTCCCGCCTCTTCACGCATCGCGGGCGGCTTGGCGGCCTGCTTGACGCATGTGGCCGTCCTTCTTAAGTTGACGCGCAACGCTCGCCTCGCCTTCAAGACCGATGCTACCCACCGAACCGCAAGTTCTGCCGCTGGGGCCCCAGTCGGCCGCAACGTCGTTGCCGCGCTGGATTGCCTGCCAGCGGAATCGCCACACTACGGTGGTGGCAGCGCTTTTCATCGCTATTTTCGCGTTCTTGCTTGCGTCCTTTCCTGCCCGAAATCCTGACGTGTGGGGGCACCTGGCGGAGGGCCGAGCCCTATTCCGCGGGCAAAGCCCGATCGTCACGGCCAGTTGGGCCCACGAAGCGACGCGCACTCCTGGGTGGCTTTTCGATCTTTCGGCCTATGGGATCTATTCAACTGTCGGAGGTGGGGGGCTCGTCCTGATCAAGGCCATGTTGGTGGCCGGTCTCGGCTTGATCATGCTTCGGTCGAGTTGGACGCGCGAATCGTGGTTGATTCCACTCTTTTGCGTGGGACTCGCACTGCTGGCGATCGGCTCGCGGCTCCTCCTCCAGCCGGCAACCGTTTCCTACTTCTTCCTCGGACTCACCTGGTGGCTCGTGCGACGCCGCGACAGCGAAGAGGACCGAGTGCCGGCGTGCCCGCCCATGTCCTTGCTCGTTCTCTTTGTGCTCTGGGCGAACACCGACCGGTGGTTCCTCGCGGGGCTTGGAGTCGTTGGACTGGTCTGGCTGGGCCGAGCGCTGGATCGGCCCGCTCAGGGTCGATTTCAAGTCCTGCTTCGTCGGGGTGCCGCACTGGCAATGCTGGCGGCGGCGTGTCTGATCAATCCCGCACATATCTCGTCGTTCTCGCTTCCGCCGGAACTATTGGCTGGCGGTGCGCGAGCAGTGCGGTCTCCATTCCAGTCGAGTTACCTCGAGACCGTCTCGGCATCCCCGGCAGGTCTCGCCTACTACCCGCTGCTCGGTCTCGGGCTGGTGTCGTTCGCGCTGGCTCGATGGCGTTGGGATCGCTTTCTGCCGTGGGCCGCCCTGGCCGCCTTGAGCGCGGTTCAGGTGCGCACTGTCCCGCTCTTTGCAGTGGTTGCAGGCCCCGTTCTGGCCTGGAACCTCGAGGACTTTTTCTCGCGGCGTGTCGGTCCAGCGCCGGCGACAGCCGCTCGCAGCCGACTTGGCCGCGTGGCACTTCGTGGGCTTGGAGGCCTGCTCGGCTTGGCTTTCCTGGCGTGCGCATGGACTGGCTGGCTTCAGGCTCCGCCATTTGAACCACGACGTTGGGCAATCGAGACTCCGCCAGCCCTCCAACGTGGTGCGGAAGCCGTCTGCCGGTGGCAGGCGGATGGGAGGCTCGGATCGAACCCACACGGTCTTCACTTGTCGCCGGATAGCGTGGCCACCTTCGCGTGGTTTTGTCCCACGCATCGGTCCGTACAGGATTCTGTCCTGGCGGCCGGGGTAGTAGGTGACCCCGAGGTACCGGACGACTGGATTGCCCGGATGCGATCGGCGGGCATCAATCATGTGGTCGTTTATGACACCGATCGGCACCGCCTGGTCGCCGCGCTCGGGCGGCTCCTGGCGGACCCTGCCCAATGGCCACTCCTGCACCTGGAAGGCGGACTCACCATCTTCGGTTGGCGGGACCCCGCCCGCACCGGGCCAGACGATCTTTTCCATGCTGTAGAACAAGATCCGGACCGGCTGGCGCTATGGCCGTCCTCGGAACAAATGGCTCCGCTAATTCGTCCGGCTCAGGATCCGGAAGCACGCCGATGGTGGGAGGCGTTCTGGAAGTATGCCCCGCCCCCACCCATCGACCGTGACGCGGCCGCCTTGTATCTGCTCCAGGCGGAGGTTCTTCGCCAGACGGCCGCCTACCGCCATCTCATCGCATGGGAGGCGACGCAGGCGGCCGGGCTCGTGAGTTCGGCTGGCGGATGGGCCGGGCCACGGGGACTCTTCGACGCTCAGGTGCGGTTCGTGTTCCTCCAAACCGTGACAGGGCCCGGTGCTTCGACCCACCCGCTTGGCAGCTTGGCATTAGCGTACCAACAGGTGTTCACGCGGGCGCGCGACGACACCCCAGCGGCAATTATCTACTTGGCAATACGAGCCGCTCGCCGAGCCCTGATGGCTAACCCTCGCGACGCCCAGGCGCATGCTACCTTGGGGGAAGCCTACTTGCGGCTGCTTCAAAACACCCGCGAGAGGACTTGGGCTCGTCCATTTTCGGAGCTTGGTCAACTCCGCCGGGCGCAAGCAGCCGCCGCGCTCACGAATGCTGTCGCACTTGACCCGAACTTAGCCCAGGCCCACCTCAACCTGGGCGCTCTATACGGCGAGATGGGCTTCCTGGACTTGGCGCTGAAGCACCAGCGCGAGTACCTGGCAGCGGTACGCAATGCCGGGCGCGGGACCGGAATCCGGGCGGAAGAGTATCGCGACTCGGTGGCCGAAGTTGAGCGTCAGGTAGTGCGGCTCGCCGAACTCGTCGAGCGGCTGGAGCTGGAGTTCGCCCGCGAGGCCGCCGGGTTGCGGGTCCTGGACCGCGCAGCGCTCGCTCGTGACCTGGGGCTGGCCGGCAAGGCACGCGACATCCTACTGGAATCCGATATCTCCGCGTTCGGCGCAATCGGCATGGCCCTGGAACTCGAACTTCTGGTTCGGACCGGCAGGGCGAAGGAGGTTCGTGACTGGACCGCAACCGAGCATCAAGAGGCGCTTGGGCCCATGTATCACTGGTTGCGCGTACAGGCCCTGGCCGCCACCGGGGATTACGCATTGGCTGAAATAGAGTGCAACGCATTGGCTTCGGACGGCCCATCGGGATCCAGACCCGGGCAGGTCATTGCCGTTCTGGCGGGACAGTCGGTCTGTGACGGCAACCGGACGATCGGGTCCGTGTGCGGTGGGGCATGGGATGCGTACCGCCAGTCCGATTTCAGAGGCCGGCTCCGGCAGCTCTTGGCCGCCATCCGGCGACAGGCAGATGCCATCACGTTGCGCGGGCTGTTGCAACTGGAAGTAGGGGAGACGGAAGCGGCAGCCGCCGACTTCCGCCGTGCTCTAGCGATTTGGGGTGGAGAGGCCGCCGCCGCCCAGGGCCGAGGAATCGACTTCAACGGCCGTGTCGTGGCCCAGGCCACTTTGGCCTGGATCGAGTCGGTCCCCGCGCCCAGGGACCCATGAACACGCCCGATCACGACCTCGGCGAGCGCTGGAGAGTCGCGCGAGCGGGTCGCACGGCGAGCCCTTATACAACAGCTCCATTCCCGTCCGCCGGGGTGTTATGTCATGTCGCGCCTGGTGTCTGCAGTCGCCCTCGTCGCCTTTGCCACGACAGCTCGTGCCGAGCCGCCTGCCGAGGCCATCGCGCTGCAAAAGGCGATCTACAAGGTCATCGATGCCGCGGAGCCATCAATCGCGTGCGTGCTGGTCGCGCGTTCCAAGGCCTACGCCGAACTTGGTGAAGGCCCGACCGCGGCCGACACCGGCAAACTCGGCGAGTTCACGCCCCTCCGGCACGACAAGTTCGCGGATGCTGCGCGCAAGGAGTTGATCAAGCGTCTCGATCTGGCACAGCCGGAGAACGTGCCCGAGAGCTACGGATCGGGCGTCGTGATCGATGACAGCGGATTGGTCTTGACCAACTTCCGCGTTATCGAGGGGGCCACGAAAGTGTTCGTGCGGCTTCCTGGGACGGCGCGCGGAAGTTACGCGGACATCCTGGCCGCCGACAGCCGGGCCGATCTGGCGATCTTGAAGTTGATCAACCCCCCGAAAGACCTGAAGGCCATTCCGTTCGGCGACGGCGGAAAAGTCCGCAAGGGAGATTGGGTCATCGCGCTGGCCAACCCGTTCGCGGCCGGCTTCAAAGATGGCAGCCCGAGCGCGTCGTGGGGCATCATCTCCAACACCCGACGCCAGACTCCAGGGCCGGCCGACGAGGTCAAACGGGCCAAGCCGCTGTCTCAATACGGCACGTTGTTGCAGACGGATGCCCGGCTCAACATTGGTTGCTCGGGCGGCGCGCTCCTGAATCTGGACGGCGAGTTGATTGGCCTGACGACCGCGCTCGCGGGCGTGGCCGGGCACGAAGGCGCGGGCGGTTACGCCATCCCGCTGGACACGAACGTCAAGAAGATGATCGAGATCCTGAAGCGCGGCGAAGAGATCGAATACGGGTTGCTTGGAGTGACCGTAGACACCAACGCCCGCGGGGATGGCCGCGGAGTGACGATTAGCGACGTGGCTGTCGGTCAGCCAGCTGCGCGTGCCGGGCTTGCGCGCGGAGACAAGGTCATCGCCATCAACGGCAACCCGATCCGGGAGTACGACGACCTGTTCATGAATATCTCGGCCGCGCTGGCCGGGTCGGAGATCGAGATCGAAGTCCTTCGGGCAGGCAAGAAGCAGAAATTCGCGGCCCAGCTGGCCAAATCGAGTCACGGCGAGCCCAAAATTGCCTCGAACCGGCCGAAGCCGGTCTTCGGACTTCGCGTCGATTACACCAGCACCCTGTCGATCGACACGAATCCGCCGGCGGGGGTATTGATCCGGAAGGAGTTGGAGCCCGGCAGCCCGGCAGAGAAAAAGTTCAAAGAGTGGCTCGATCGGTCCGAGTTGATCATCGTCGCCGTCAATGACAAGGAAGTGCGGACACCATCCGACTTCTACCGCGAGGTGGCCGGAAAGGACTCGATCACCCTGGCGGTGATCGAGGCAATCAAGGAGAGCGGAACGAACCTCCAGAGGATCAAACTGCCGTGAGCTTTCGCTACGCCATCTGCAACGAGACCTATCAAGACTGGCCGCACGAGCGCGTCTGCGAAGCGGTCGCGGCGACCGGCTATACCGGCCTGGAGCTGGCCCCGTTCACGTTCGCCCCGCGGATCACCGACGTTTCAGCCATGCGTCGCACGGAGATCCGCAAGCAAGCGGAATCCCGTGGCCTGACCATCATCGGCCTGCACTGGCTCTTGGCGAAGACCGAAGGCTTCATGCTCACCTCCGCGGACGCAGAGGTGCGTAAGCGGACCGGCCAATACCTAGGCGAGCTGGCCCGCTGCTGCCGCGACGTCGGCGGAGACATCCTGGTTCTCGGCTCGCCGATGCAACGGCGCATTCCGGCCGGGGCGACGCGGGCGCAAGCGGAGGATTACGCCATCGACTCGATCCGTCACGCGTTGCCGGAGCTGGAACGACAGCACGTGGACCTCTGCCTGGAACCGCTGGCGCCGACCGAGACAGACTTCCTGCAAACCGCCGCGGAAGGCAAGGCGATGATGGACCGGTTGGCCCATCCGCGAGTCAAGCTACACCTGGATGTGAAGGCGATGTCGTCCGAATCGAAGCCGGTGCCACAGGTGATCCGCGAATTCGCCCCGTGGATGAAGCACTTCCATGCCAACGACGCCAACCGCCGCGGACCGGGGTTCGGGCAAACGGACTTTGTGCCGATCTTCAAGGCGCTGAAAGATGTGAAATATGCAGGCTGGGTGTCCGTGGAAGTCTTCGACTACACTCCGGACCCCGA
>Ga0066903_100000426_pt1 | contig 26075 bp, 21 predicted proteins | sample PanSoiMetaGPlot1_FD_67491 | JGI IMG/M metagenome (GOLD analysis project Ga0066903, IMG submission 67491) | Tropical forest soil microbial communities from Panama analyzed to predict greenhouse gas emissions - Panama Soil - Plot 1 (version 2) | ecosystem: Environmental > Terrestrial > Soil >... | reverse complement strand
GAACTCCTGCACCAGCTTCTCGAGAATCGGCAGCGCTTCCGCCTCGCTCTTCATCTTCACCAGCGCGTCCGCGTAGTAGTAATAGAGCGCGTCGCGGCCCGTGTACTCGGGATCCTCCTTGAGCACCGCCTTGAAGCGATCGATCGCGCCGGTGTACCACCGCTGGCGGTAGTAAAAGTAGCCGACGAGATAGTCGGACTCGCTCAGGCGATCCTTCGCCTCGCGAAGCTTCGCTTTTCCCTCCGCCATCAGGCTGCTGTTTGGGTAGCGCATGACGAAGGTCTCGAACTCCTTCACTGCTTCGCGGGTCTCGGTCTGATCGCGCTGCGGGTGGCGCATCTGCCGGAAATGCGCCAGGGCGATCTTGTACTGCGCGTAGTCGGCGCGGCGGTTCGTGGGGTAGAACGACAGGAATTCGCGGAACTCGTTGATCGCGAGGACGAGCGCCTCGGCCGTGCCCTCGCCCATGTACGTGTCGCCGATGCCGAGCTTGGCGTCGGGGCGATACGGGCTCGCCGTGTAGGTCTCGGTGACCTGCTTGAAGTATTCGCGCGCGGTGAGCCACTTCTTCTTCGCGAGCTCGGCCGTGCCCTTGTCGAACAGGAACTTGTCGGGTTCTGTCGTGCCGGCAGGCACGGCACCACGTCCCTGACCCGCGCAGGCCGACAGCGCAGCGAGGGCCGCAGCGGCGATCGCCAGCTTCAGAATGGGTGCGGAGCGTTTCTTGGTCACAGCGTGTCGACGAGCCACTGATATTCGGCCGCCAGCCCCTCTTCGAGGCCGACCGTGGGCGCGAAGCCGAGATCCGCGCGCGCCGCGGACGTGTCCGCGTACGTGTGGCGCATGTCGCCCTTCTGCGCGCCGTCGACGATCACGGCCGGCTTGCGGCCCGCTACGCGTCCGATGAGCTCGAGCACGTGGTTGATCGAGACGCGCGAACCGCCTCCAATATTGTACACGCGCCCCGGAATACCCCTCGTCGCCGCGGCGATCGTCGCCGCGACCGCGTCGTGCACATACGTGAAGTCGCGTGTCTGTTCGCCGTCGCCGAAGACGGTGATGGGTTCGCCGCGGATTGCCGCGAGCAGGAATTTGTGAAATCCCATGTCGGGTCGCTGCCGCGGCCCGAAGACCGTGAAGTAGCGCAGCGAGGTCGCCGGCACGCGATGGTTCGCAAAGTAGAGGTAGCAGAGCTGCTCGGCCGCCAGTTTGGAAACGCCGTACGGCGACACCGGCTGCGGCAGCGCATCCTCGCGAAACGGCATCGGCGCGTTGTCGCCGTAGACCGATGAGCTCGACGCGTACACGACCCGTTCGATGCCACGGTGCTTCGTCACGGCTTCGAGGAGCACCTGCGTCGCCTCGATGTTGTTCACCGTGTAGATCGCAAAATCGCGACCCCAGCTCTTGCGCACGCCCGCCTGCGCCGCGAGGTGGAACACGTGCGTCCGATCGGCGAGCAGCGCCTGGAGATCGGCGTCCTGGATGCGCGACTCGACGAACCGGAAACCGCCGCGCGAGCGCAGGTTGTGGAGATTGCGCTCCTTGACCGGACGCGGATAGTAGTCCGTGAAGCAGTCGACGCCGACGACGTCGACGCCGTCGGCGACGAGGCGATCGGCGAGCGTCGACGCGATGAAGCCCGCGACCCCGGTTATCAGCGCCCTCATGAGAACACCGTCCGCACGCGTGCGGGAAGCCGGCAGGGTTTTCCCGCCTGATCGAGCGTCGCGTGGACCGTGCTGCCGGTCGCCAGCGTGGCGCCGTCGGCCGTCCGCACGATGTCGTAGTTGAACTGCACGCGGACGGGCGACAGCATGGTGCCGGTCGTTCGCACCTCGATTTCATCGTCGTACTTCGCCGACTCCCGGTACACGCAGTGCGCCTCGATGACCGGCAGCGAGAAACCGTCGGCCTCCATGTCGCGATAGTTCCAGCCCGACTCCCGCAGCAGGTCCGTGCGCGCCACCTCGAACCACACGAAGTAATTCGCGTAGTACACCACGCCCATCTGATCGGTCTCGGCGTAGCGCACGCGGACGCGGGAGGTGGACTGGAGGGGGCTCACCGTACAGGCGACGCGGCGGCGTTGGCGGCCGCTTTCAGCTCACGCGTCGCGCGCTCGGGATCCGGAGTGTGAAACACCGCCGATCCGGCGACAACGATTTCGACGCCGGCGGCGACTACGCGGGCGACGTTGTGCTGATCGATGCCTCCGTCGATTTCAATCGGCGCGCGGCTGCCGGCGCGATCGAGCAGCGTACGCACCTCTCGTACCTTAGACTCGCTCCGCGGGATGAAAGTCTGGCCGCCGAAGCCGGGATTCACCGACATCACGAGCACATAGTCGACGTCGCCGGCGATGTCGGCCAGCGTCCCAACCGGCGTCGCCGGATTGAGCACGACGCCGGCCTTCGCGCCGAGCGCCTTGATCGCGTGGACCGTGCGATGCAGATGGGGCAGCACCTCGACATGGACGGACACCATCGCCGCACCCGCTTCGACGAACGCCTCGATGTACCGATCGGGCTCCTCGATCATCAGGTGGACGTCCAGCGGGACCTTGGCGATCCGCCGCAGCGATTCGACGACCGGGACGCCGATCGTGATGTTCGGGACGAAGTGCCCGTCCATCACATCGACGTGAATCAGATCCGCGCCGCCGCGCTCCGCGGCCGCGATCGCACTGCCCAGCGCGGCGAAGTCGGCCGAGAGGATCGACGGCGCGATCCTGACGCTCATCGGCTCACCTCGAGCGAGACCGGCTCGCCGGGTCCGATCTGAAAACCTGCCTGCGGACTCTGGCGGATGACGACGCCGGCCGCGATCCCTGGATACGGCAGCGACCCGACGACGGCGACGCGGAAGCCGCGGCTCCGAAGGAGATCGGCGGCACGATCCCCGTTGACGCCGATGAGATCGGGCATCACGTACCTGACGCCTCGCTCGCCGCGGTTGACGAGCAGGGCGACGGCAGCGCCGGCGGTCTTCGCCGGCGGGGACTGTGCGACGACGATGTCCGGCGCGAACGTGCTCGATCGGATCTCGGACACATCCGAGAGCGTGAGGCCGTCCTGCGACAAACGCAGCTGCGCGGTGCGTTCCGTCTCGCCGACGAGGAGCGGGAGCGTCGCGGCGCGCTGCCCGCCGCTCAGCCAGACCTTCACCGTGCGCTGCCGGCGCGCGACGGATCCGGGCGCCGGGTCCTGTGCCAGCACGCGCCCGGCCGCAATCTTCGCGTCCGGCCGCCGCGTGTCATCGATCTTCATCGACAGGCCGAGATCCGAGGCGATCGCCGCCGCTTCGTTGGCCGTGTGGTTGGTGAAGTCGGGCACCTGGACCTCGCGGCTCCGAAGCGCAAGGCGCATCGAAGCGGCCGCAAAGATCAGATACGTGACGACGAGCCCTCCTGCGAGCAGCACGAGCTTACCCGCAGTCCAGACGCGCGTTCGAAGGGCCATGGAGGTCAAGATCGTACTACAGCGGTCGGCGACCCTGAAAGGGTCGCCCTTCACCTGCTTGCATGAGGGCTGCGACGTTACGTGTAGGGCGAGTCTTTCAGGCCCGCCGCGTGAACACCGCTCCGAAGAATGCCTCCAGCTTGTGGAGGTGTGGCGCGGTTCGCAGATGGCCGCGCGCGTCGACCAGCCCCAGGGCGAGCGCGGCGGTCGCGCGATCCGCGCGAACGGGCGCGAACGACGGCTTCTTGGCGAGGAACGCGTCGGCAACCGCCTCGTTCTCTTCCGGCTCGCTCGAGCACGTGGCATAGATTAAGCGGCCGCCCGGCGCGACTGAATCCGCAGCCCGTTGCAGCATCGTCAGCTCCGCCGCCGCGAGCGCCGGCAGTTCGTCTTCGCGACGGCGCCAGCGGATGTCCGGATCGCGTCGGAGCGTGCCGAGACCCGAACACGGCGCGTCGACCAGCACGCAGTCGAACGGCACGAGGAACGGGAGCGGCCGCCGCACGTCGGCCTGCACGATGCGAACGTTCGTCGCGCCGCTGGCCGCAACTGTCCGGCGCAGGAGATCGACGCGTCGATCGCGAACGTCCGTCGCGACCAGGAGACCCCGTCCCTGCATCGCGGCAGCGATGGCCGTGGTCTTGCCGCCGGGCGAGGCGCAGGCGTCCAGCACGCGCGACGGGGGAGGGTCGCCGACGAGCAGCGGGATCAATTGCGACGCCTCGTCCTGCGCGAAGAAGAGCCCCTCGTCGAATGCCGCGCCCCGGAGCGCGTGCCCCTCGTCCACGAGGAGGCCATCTCGTGCGAACGTCGACCGATGCACGCGGACCTCGTCGGCGGCGAGGCGCGACGCGAGGCCGTCGCGCGTGATCCGCAGGGGATTTGCGCGCAGCGTGAGCGGGGCAGGCGTGTTGTCGAACTGCATCCAGGCCTCGGCGGCCTCGAAGCCCAGACGATCGAGCCAGCGTGCGGCGAGCCATCGGGGGTGCGACAACGTGATGCTGAGATAGTCGAGCACTGCCTCGCAGTCCGTTTCTTTGGCGTCGGCTCCGGGCCGCGGCGGCAACGGCCAGTTCTTCCGGTTGCTCGTGATGGATCGGAGCACGGCGTTCACGAAGCCCGATGCGCTGGACTTTCCGACCCGCCGCGCGAGGTCCACGGCGTCGTTGACGACCGCAGACGCGGGCACGCGCGTGAGGTAGAGCAACTGATACGCGCTCATGCGCAGGATGTCGACGACCTCGGCATCGAGCCTGGCAATCGGGCGATTGGAGAACAGGGCAATCCGGTAATCGAGCGCGGCGCGCCATCGCTGGACGCCGCTCGCGATCTCGGTGGCGAGGGCGCTGTCGCGATCATCGTCGAGGTGTCTGCGCGCCGCGGCGACGGCTGTTGGCAGGTCGACGGTGCCGGCGGAAACGGCAGTCAGGATCTCGTACGCAGCCAAGCGCGCCAGCGAGATCATGGTGCCGCCGTCAAGCGGTCGCCCGGCGCGACGCGATGCCCAGGGAGGAATTCGCGCACGATCATCGGCCGCTTGCCTTCGGCTTGAATCTCGACGATCCCGATCGCCCCCGAGCCCGCCGCCACGATCAGGCGATCGCCTGAAGCCTCGAGCACGACTCCGGGCGCGCCGTCCGCCGGGCCGGAGACGACGGCCGACCGGAGCAGGATGTAGCGGTCGCCGCGGTGAAACGTGAAGGCATGCGGCCAGGGGTGCAGGCCGCGGATGCGGTCGTGGATCGCCTGCGCCGACGCGGCCCAGTCGATCAACCCATCGGCCTTCGTCAGGCGAGGTGCGTAGGTTGCGGCAGCGTGGTCCTGCGGTGTCTCCGTGACGCCGCGTGTCGCAAGCGAGTCGACGACGCGGGCAAGAAGCGCCGCTCCCAGCCGCGCGAGATCGCGTTCGACGGCGTCGCTCGTTTCATTCGGACCGATCCGCCGCGTGGCGGAGGCCAGCATCGGTCCCGCGTCGAGCTCTTTCACGACGCGCATGATCGTCACCCCGGTCTCGTGCTCGCCCGCGATGATGGCCCGGTGCACGGGCGCGGCGCCACGATAGGTCGGGAGGAGCGACGCGTGAACGTTGATCATGCCGAGACGCGGAATCGCGAGCACCGCGTCGGTCAGGATCTTGCCATAGGCGGCGACGACGCCGAGGTCCGATCCGAACGCCGCAAGCGCGTCGAGGAATCGCGGGTCCTTCAAACGCTCGGGCTGCAGAACGGGAACGCCGGCGTCGAGCGCCCGCGTCTTGACCGGAGCGTCCGTCGTCTTCCGACCGCGCCCCCGCGGCCGATCGGGCTGTGTGACGACGCCGACGACGTGATGGTGTGACGAGAGCAGCGCTTCGAGCGAAGGCACCGCGAACTCCGGCGTGCCGAAGAAGACGATGCGCATTCACCGTCACCATCTGCCGGCGCGCGTCAGCTTCCGAATCTTGCGCACGATGAGATCGCGTTTCAGGCCGCGGAGCCGGTCGACGAACAGTGCACCGTCGAGGTGGTCCATCTCGTGCTGGAACGCGCGCGCGAGCAGACCCTGGGCTTCGGTCTGCTGTTCCTGCCACTGGCGGTCGCGTCCTTTGACGACGACCCTCGACGGGCGCACGACCGTGGCGTTGAAACCGGGCACGCTGAGGCAGCCTTCTTCTTCGAGCTGCGTCCCGTCGCGCTCGACGAACTCGGGATTGATGAAGACCATCAGGCCGTTCGGATCGCGGCCGACCGACACGTCGACGACGAAAATCCGCAGCGGTACGCCGACCTGCGGCGCCGCCAGCCCCACGCCGGGCGCCGCATACATCGTCTCGATCATGTCGTCGACGAGTCGATCGACGTCCGGCGTCAGCATATCCACCGCCATCGCCTGCTGATGGAGCAGGCTGTCACCGTATTTGAGAATCGGCCGAATCATGTCGGGCGGTCTAGCGGCCCCTGCGTTCCCTGAAGCGGGCGGCCGTGCGGTCGCGGGACGACCTCCAGTTCGCCACGAGCTCCTCGACCGAATCGCCGCCGAATTTTTCGAGGACCGCGTCGGCGAGCACGATGGCGACCATCGCCTCGCCGACGACGGCGGCGGCCGGTACGGCGCATACGTCGCTGCGCTCGACCGTCGCGGGGCTTTCGGTCATCGTGGCGAGATCGACCGAGCGGAGCGGTTTCATCAGCGTCGAGATCGGCTTCATGTAGCCGGTAATGCGCAGATCCTCGCCGTTGGTGACGCCGCCCTCGAGGCCGCCGGCGTTATTGGTCGGTCTGGCGACGCCGACCGGCGACGCGGCTCCGCCGGGGACGATCTCGTCGTGCACGCGCGAGCCCGGCACCGACGCGACGGCGGGCCCGCGTCCGATGCCGACCGCTTTGATCGCCGGAATCGACATCATCGCCTGCGCGAGGCGTCCGTCAAGTTTCCGGTCCCAGTGGACGTAGCTGCCGAGACCTGGCGGCACGCCGTGCGCGATGACCTCGAAGCTGCCGCCCATCGTGTCGCCGGCCTCGCGAGCGCGATCGATTTCCGCAATCATCCGCCGCTCGACTTCGGCATCGGCGCAGTGCAATGCGGAGTCGTCCGGGATGGCGCGGACGCGCTCGAACGAGATCGACAGCGGATCGGCGACCGATGCCGGACCGATCGCGAAGACGTGACTGACGATCTCGGCGCCGACATGCCGCAGCAGCTGGCGCGCGATTGCGCCGACGGCGACGCGCGCGGCCGTCTCACGCGCGCTGGCGCGCTCGAGGACGTTGCGCATGTCGTCGTGCCCGTACTTGACGAAGCCTGCGAGGTCGGCGTGCCCCGGCCGCGGACGCGTGACCGGCGGTCGATCGGCTCCCGAGGCGCCCTCAGGCATCTGCGCTTCGACGTGCATCGTCCGCTGCCAGTTCTCCCAGTCTCTGTTCGGGATCAGGAGCGCGATCGGTGCGCCCGTGCTGAGCCCGTGGCGGACGCCGCTCAGCGGCTCGGCGCGATCGGACTCGATCAGCATGCGCCGCCCGCGACCGTAACCGGTCTGGCGCCGGCGCAGGTCGCACGTGAGTGCGTCGATATCGAGCGCGAGGCCGGCTGGAACCCCTTCGATGATCGTGACGAGCGCTTTGCCGTGCGACTCGCCGGCGGTCAAAAAACGCAGCATCGGGGTTTCATTCTATCCGAAAAAATTGCCACGCCCGGAACGCGCGCGCGTGCTGTGCGGCGAGGTCACGCGGCTGTCTTCTTGCACCGCGTGCGACATGCGCCTCGTGGCCGATCGCTTCGCCGTCGACGACCGCAACGTCGCGATCGATCTCGCAACCGGCGAGCGCGCGGTGATCGTCATCGGAAGCGCGGGCGGCGTGTCGGATCAACTGCGATGGACCGAACGGTGCCAGCTGCTGCACGCGATCGAGCATCGCGCCATCGCACCGCTCGTCGACTTCGGGCTCGTCGGCGAGGGCTCGCGGTTCGAGGCATGGGCGTGCGGCGCGCTGTGGCGCGGATCGGCGGACGAAGCCGACGCCGTGCGGGCGCGTGCCGCGCGATTTCTGCGTGCAATGCGCCTGACCGTCACCGAGGCGGGGATCAATCGGATCAGAACCTCGCGCGACGGAACGGGTGCCTGGGTGCCCGACGCGGGCAGCGGTTACCCAGCAGTCGATGCCGGCCAGGGCGACCGGCTGCCGCTGGCCGATCGCGGCGTACGACTCGCGCAGCGGCCCGCGCTGGCGGCGCTGGCAGAAATGTTCAGCGAACCGTCGGGGCCGCGCTCGCGCGTTGCGGCCGTCTGGGGCGGCCCAGGCGCCGGCAAGCGAACCCTGGTACGGCAGCTCGCGTGCGCGGCCCGCGCGCGCGGGTTCGTGCCGGTCGCCGCACATCTCGTCGAGTCCAGCTACGCGGCGCTGTGGAAGGGTCGAAGCCTGTTCGTCATTGGCGGCGGCGACGGCGACTCTCCGTGGCCGCTCTTTCTCCAGGCGTCGCTGGCGGCCGCTCAGCCGCACGTGCTGCTGATCGTCGCCGAGGCCGAAGCGCGCGCGGCAGACGGCATCGCGTTGCGATCGTTTCCGGTCGAGGCGCTCGTCGCCGCGATTTGCCCGAGCGTCATCGGCGGCAGGTTCGAGGGCACGGCGCGGCGTGCCGCCGAGCAGGCGCACGGCTCGCCGGGACGGTTCACGCGGGCGCTGTGGCCAAAGGCCGCGCGGCCGGTGGCGCCGTTCGTGGTGAACCGAACGCGCACAGGCGCGACGGCTGCGGAGCAGCCCGTCGTGTACGGCAGCGAAGACGATGGCCGCCTGTCGAGCGGGCCCGCGATTGCGCTCGCGTCGTGGCCGGCGCCTGGGGAACTGGCGACGCTTCGACGCAGGCTCGAGGGCGGGCTCGCGTTGCTGGCCGCCGGACGTCACGCCCCGGGCGCGCGCGAGGTGCGTCAGGCCGTGAGCGGCCTCGCTCGCCGCGGCGCCTGGAGCGATGCGAGCGGCGGCATGGTCGCGCTGGCCTGCGCCGCGCTTCGTCGCGGCCGGCCGAGCGCGGCACACTCGGCCATCGACGAGGCACGCGAGTACACCGGTCGCGCCGGCGACGACATGCGGCTCCTCGATCTGGCCGTCCTGAACGGCGAGGCGTCGATCGATCTGGGGCGCCTCGACGAAGCGGAGACGGTCACGGCGACGGCGCTGACCGCCGCCCGGGCAGCCCGCGACCCACTGCGCATCGCGCGCGCGTCGGTCACGCTCGGCAGATGTCTCTTCTGGCGCGGACGATACGCCGAGGCCGAGGCGTGCCTGGCGCCGCTGCCCGACGCCGGGCCGTGGCCGCTTCTCGTGCGCCACGGGATCGTGTCGGCGAAGATTGCAGCGGCGAGGCGCGAGTTCAGTCTGGCACTGAATCGGGCGACGGCGGCCCTCGAGCACGCGCGCTCGGCGAACGACGCCTCGCTGGACGCGGCGGCCTCCTATGCGGCAGCGTTCGTCCACCTTGCGATCGGCGACATCGATGCCGCCGATCGCGAAGCCGGCATGTCAATCGCCGCCGCGCGTACCGCTCGCGATCCGATGCGCGCGCTTCGGGCCCAGCTGTTGCGCGCGGAGAGCGCACGCCGGCTCGGGCGGGCGGCCGACGCGTCCGCGATGCTGAGGCGCATGCGCCGGGCGATGACGGTCGCGCCGCCGATCCTGCGCGCACGCTTTCACCTGATGACGGGCGTCGCGGCTGCCGGCACCGACTGCGACGCCGCTGCCTTCGCCGCGCGGGCCGTGCAATCGACCGGTTTGGGTGCGTTGCCCCTGTACGTCACGACACCACGCCAGCCAGGCGAGGGCCTGCAGCCTGGCGCCGAACCGTTCATCGATCACCTCGTGGCGATTCTCCGCGTGTGCCAGAACGCGGACGAAGAGAGCGCGGCGTTGAAGCAGGTGTGCTCGCGCGTACGCGGGCAGTTGCATGCCGCCGGCGTGGCTGTTCTGGCGCTGCGCGACGGCCGCTCGCGCGGCCTTGCGGCCGACGGCGCGCGCCTCGACGCCGAGATTGGAGAGCGCGCCGTCCGCGCCGGCATCACCATCGCGCCGCATCGTCACGACGATCGCGTCGAAGCGGCGGCGCCGATCGTGTACGGCGGGGAGCCAATCGGTGTCATCTGCGTTCGCTGGACGATTGGATCGACGTACGACTTATCATGCGCGACGCTGATCCTGACGACGACCGCCGCGGCGGCGGCGCCGATAGTGGCTGCCGCGATTGCGCGATCCGAGCAGGCGGCCTCGCCGAGCGGCAGCCAGCTGCTCGGCGCGTCGCCGGCGATGGTCGAGCTGCGGCGCAGCGTCGAGAGCGCGGCCGCGGCACCGTTCGCGGTGCTCATCGACGGCGAAAGCGGGAGCGGCAAGGAGCTGGTCGCGCGTGCGATTCATCGCGGGAGCGGCCGCAGGCACAAGCCCTTCTGCACGCTCAACTGCGCCGCGCTCCCCGACGACCTGGTCGAAGCCGAGCTTTTCGGCCACAGCCGCGGGGCGTTCACCGGCGCGTCTGCCGAGCGCGCGGGCGTGTTCGAGGACGCGCACGGTGGAACGCTGTTTCTGGACGAGGTCGGCGAGCTTTCGCCGCGTGCGCAGGCGAAAGTGCTTCGCGTGATCCAGGAAGGGGAGCTGCGGCGGCTCGGCGAAACCATCTCGCGGCGCATCGACGTGCGCATCGTGGCGGCGACCAATCGCGATCTCAGGCGTGAAGTCGAGGCTGGCCGCTTCCGCCTGGATCTCCTGTATCGCCTCGACGTGGTTCACATCGCGGTCCCGCCTCTGCGGGATCGCCGCGAGGACATCGCCGAGCTGGCGGAGCATGTGTGGCGCGACGCGGCAGCGCGCGTGGGCAGCCGGGCGACGCTCGGTGCTGCGACCGTCGCATCGCTCACGCGGTATGACTGGCCGGGCAACGTGCGGGAGCTGCAGAACGTGCTCGCGGCGCTCGCCGTACGAAGCGCGAGGCGAGGCGTCGTGCCGCCGTCGGCGCTCCCGGCCGTGTTCGGCGACGTCTCGCGCGCAGAGAGCAGCCGGCTGGACGAGGCGCGCCGGACGTTCGAGGAGCGGTTCGTTCGTGCGGCATTGGTGCGCACGGGCGGCCATCGCGGTCGCGCCGCTGCCGAGCTCGGCGTGTCGCGTCAGGGGCTCAGCAAGCTGATGACGCGGCTCGGAATCACGAATTAGTACGAGTCCCGGATTCCTAATTCATCCGAGCGCGGCGGGCGAGCGCGAGCAGCTGCTGGTTCTTGCCGTCTTTATCGAGGCCTCGGGCGATCGCGCCGCGCGCGGCGTCGCGGTTGCCGGCCCGCAGCTCCGCGTCGGCGAGCGCGACGAGCAGCCTGAGGTCTCCCGGGGTCGCGGCAAGGGCGCGATCGAGCCACTCGACGGCGGTCGGCGCGTCATTCAGCCGAAGCGAGAGCGCCGCGATGCGCAACGCCATCGACCCGATTTCGCTGCCAGCTGGCGCCAGGCACGCGTACTGTTCCAGCGCCTGCCGCGCCGCTTCCAGATGGTTCAGCTTTTCGGCGGTGGAGGCGTAGAGCGTGAGCGCCGCCGGGTCGATGGGGAACCGCGTCGCGGCCTCCTGGAGCGCTTGCTCGGCCTCCGGGGCGTCGCCTTCCTGCAGGAGTGCGCGGCCGTACAGCGTCAGCGCCTGGCTCGTCGCCGATGGATTCGACGCGGCGCGCCCGAGCGCCTCGCGCGCCTTGCTCAGAAACGCGCGATCGTCGCGTGGACGCTCGAGCCACACCTGACCGAGCGCACGGTAGATCTCCGGCTCGTTCGGGTTGCGCTCGAGCGCGCTGCCAAGGGTCAGGACGGCCAGATCCCAATGACCCGCGCGCGCGTGCGCCGTGCCGATGGCCACCTGTCGCGCTACGCGATCGCGATCGAGGGCGGCCAGCAGCTGGAGCTGCTCGATCTCCTCCGAGCGGCGGTCCATCGCGCGGTACAAATCCGCGAGCTCCTCGCGCGCCGGAATCATGCCGGGTTCGAGGGCGAGGGCGCGCTCGAAGGATCGCAGCGCTTCGGAAGGCTGATGCGCCTCGCGAAGGCAGATGCCGAGCAGATAGTGCCCGTCGGCCATGCGATCGTCGAGCCGCAACGCGTCGCGGACGGCTGCCACCGCGCCCTCGATGTTGCGCTGACGGTAGAGCGCGAGCGCGAGCCGGTATGGGACGCGGGCCGAGCGATCGTCGAGACGGCGGTACCGCTCGTAGGCTTCGGCGGCGCGATCGTAGCGCTGCAGAAGGTAGAGGACGTCGCCCAGCGCTTCGAGGGGCCGCGTGGCCGTGGGGTCGAGCGTCGCCGCAATCCGGAAGTCGCTGGCAGCGCGCTCGAGGTCCCCGCGGTCGCCGCGCCGGTGGTAGGTCTGACCGCGGCGCAGATAGGCGATCATCGAGTCCTGGCGGAGGGCGATGGCGCCGCTGTAGGCCTCGATCGCGGCGAAGGTCTGGTCGTCGCGCAGCGCGTTGTCGCCCAGTGTGAGCCGGGCCCGGTAGTCGCGTTGCCGTGTCGCGGCCTGGTAGACCGACGCTGCGCCGAGGCCCAGGAGGACGAGCACGGACAGCCCGAGGATCGCGCGCTTCACGGCGCCCTATCCTACCAGCCGGCCGGAACTTTCGGGCGTTCGAGGGGTCTAAGCTTGGTATAGTGGAAGCGTCTGTGAAGCAGGCGCGGGTCGCAAGCTGGTCCGACGTTGGCGGGCGCGAAGCCACGCTGGTGCAAAAGTGTGCAGCCGGCGAGCAGGCCGCCTGCGCCGACCTGGTCGCTGAGCACCAGCGCATGGTCGTGCAGCTCGCGATGAACCTGCTGGGCGACCGCGACGAGGCGCTCGACCTCTCTCAGGAAGTCTTTCTCCGGGTCTTTCGAACGATCCATCGCTTCCGCGGCCAATCCAGCCTGCGCACGTGGATCTATCGTATCGCCGTCAACCAGGCCCGCAACCGGCACCGCTTCTGGCGCCGCCGGCATCGGGCCGATCAAGTGTCGCTTGATCAGCACATTGCGGCGCACGGCGAATTCCTCGGTGGGCGCAACACGACGCCGGATCGGATGCTCGCGCAGAAGGAGCTCGCCGAGCGGCTCCAGCAGGCGCTGGATCACCTGCCGTTCGATCAGCGGACGGCCATCGTGCTGCGCGAGGTCGACGGGCTCAGCTACGAGGAGATCGCGTTTTCGCTCGGCGTTGCGGTCGGGACTGTCAAGTCGCGGCTCACGCGGGCGCGTCAGGCGCTGCGCCACGAGCTGCGCGAAGCGAGGACGGCATGAGGCCGCTCACCTGCGCGGCGGCGCGCCGGCGGCTGCAGGCGTTTCACGACCGGGAGCTGGGCGTTGCCGATCAGATTGCGGTCAGCGCGCACCTCGCGTGGTGCGACAGCTGCGCCGACACGCTGACCGAGCTGGCGGCCGTCGGCTCGACGCTGCAGGCGCTTGCGCCCGGGCGAGCCGTCGTCTCTCAGGTCGACATGGGCGTCTTCACCGAGAGTGTGGTCAGCCGCCTGAAGGCGGAAGAAGACGCCTCGTTCCTGGCGCGGGTGCGCGAAGCGTTCGACGACATGCACCTCGTGTACGCCGGCCTGGGCGCTGCGACCGCGACCGCGGTCTGCGTGGTCATCATGCTCGGCATGATGCGCTTTGCGACGACCGATCGTCCCGACTCGCTCGCGGCCGTGATGACCGTCCTCGCCACGCCGCTCGAGTGCGAGTCGGGCAACGACATCACCGACGCGTCGGGCTGCCGCGCGCGGTGGGCCGAGCGCTTCGCGCGGGCCAACGAGTCGGACGAGCAGGAAGCCGTGTTCGCGCTCGAAGCGGTCGTCCTGCGGCAGGGTCATCTGGCGAACCTCGAGTCGCTGCGCCGTGCGCGCCACCGCGCGTCGATCGAGGAACTCGAGGTGATCGAGGAACTGCTCGACGTGGTCTCGCGCTCGCGCCTCGATCCGTCGTTGTCGGTCCGCATGCCGAGCGCGATCTGGCTCTTCGAACAGACCACCGTCCGCGCCAGCCGGCAGCCGGCGCCGCTCGACGTCCCGCTGCCGGCCAAGAACAAACGCGCCTCGGTGACTGGCCGCGGCCGTTCCGTCCGCGCATAGAACCGGGATTAGGGATTCGGGATTCGGAATTCGTTCCGGATTGGAATTCGTTCCGTCTCGACCGTCAGAGGTCCTTTACGGGTTCTGCAACGCGACAGGAGCGCACGAAAATCCCGAATCCCGAACGAATCCTGAATCCCCAATCCCATCTCACTGTGCGGGCCCGATCAGCCGCGTGACGGTGTCCCTGAGCGCTGCGATCGAGAAGGGTTTGTCGAGGTGCGGCTGCCCGGTCCACCACTCGGGCAGCTCGCGCTCGAGGATCTCGCTGTGGCCCGTGATGACCAGCGTTTTGAGGCTCGGCCGCCGTTCGCGGATCAGGCCCAGGAGCTCGTCGCCCATCATCGTCGGCATCAGATAGTCGGTGATGAGGAGGTCGATGCGAGAGCCGGGTTCCACGAGTCGGAGCGCTTCGTCGCCGTCGCGCGCAACGGTGACCTCGTAGCCCTCCAGCGCGCGCGCGATCACCTGCAGCGTCAGGGCATCGTCATCGACGACGAGAATCCGCTTGAGCCTCTTATCGTCGTCTGGGGGCATCGACGTGCGCCGTGGCGACGTTGTTCATCGAGTCGCTGGCGCGCAGCGTGAGCCCGCGGTCGCCGAGCTCGCCGTCGACGGGAAGCTCGTAGTGCTCCTCGCGCGAGTCGGCGATGCCGTCCACCGGGAAGACGCTGCGCCAGCGTTGGCCGTCCTGCGAGAACTCGACGCCCCGAATGGGCGAGTGGTCGTCCTTGACGTCGAAGGTGATGAGCGTCCGGCCGGAGACGACACGGACGTTGGTGACCGAAATCGTCGGCGGCGTGTTGTCCACCTCGAACGCCTGGCTGTCGAGCTCGCCCGTGAGCGCGGTCGACATCGGGTTGGACGGCGCGTCGGAGGCGACGATCTTCACGAAGTACGTCCCGTTGGGAATCGTGGTCGTGTCCCAGACGAGGATGGATTCGCTCATCCCCTTGCGCAGCGTCTTCCAGGTCTGCTCGCCCTCGCGCCGGTACAGCACGTCGTAGACGAGCTCGTCATCGTTCTCGTCGTCAGCCTTCCAGGCGAGCGTCTGCAGGCCCTTCTGATACGTCCGCCGCCCGAGCTGCGACGACGCGCCGGGCTGCGCGGCGGCCTGCGCGGCGAGCTTGCGCTCCGGTGTGGACTGATCTTCGAAGCCGGCGAGCTCGGGGTCGCCGGTCGAGAACGGCTTCTGAAACACGATGCCCGGCGGATGGATCGTGATGCTGCGGACGACCGGGCGCAGGTTGCGCTGCAGATACGCCGCGGTCACCGACGTGAGCACGGGGCCCTCGCCCTTCCCGGTCAGCACCGCACGCCACTGCAGGTAGCGCGCTTTCGGGCTCGTGATCGGCGAGCCATCGGCGTTCGCGTAAGCCGGCGACCAGTTGCTCCACGTGTCATCGGGTGTTTCGGTGTTGCCCGATCGCGTGAAGAGCTCGATCTTCCCGTCCGCGGGCGTCGTGCCGTGCCAGCTGATGGCGCCCCACGTCGACACCATCTGCGCGTCGCGCGACTCGGATTCGTAGGTCCCACGCGGCGCTCGAGACGAGGACAACCGGAACACTTTTCCCGGATTCGCGGTCGCGTAATACAGCCGGCCCCCGGCGTCTTTGTGGAACGCCGTGACTTGCTGTGCGGGGGCCCGCGCCAGAAGCGTCGGACGGACCGGATCCCCCTCGAGCCGGTACATCTTCCCCTTGCTGCCGGTGCCGACGATGAGCGTGCCGTTCTGATCGAACGTCAGGTCGTACGGCGAGTCGTCTCGCGACTCCCAGAGCTGGTCCCAGACTCCGTCCGGCGCGATCCTGTAAACGGCGCCTTTCGGCGCACGGCGATCCTCACGCGCCGAGCCGCTCGAGCCCGCGCTGCTGCTGACGTCGACGATCGACATCGACGTGATTTCGGCCGACACCGACGGCACCGGCGCGCGCGTCGGCTCGGGCGTCGGCCGATCGATCAGCTCGGTCGTCACGGGCGCGCTGCCGGCGCCGGGCCGGTTGCCGCTGATCGCGGCGACGTAGAGGGTCCCCTTGTCGTCGAGGCGCAGCGCTCGGATTTCCTGGAACGGCGAATCGAGCAACACGAACGCCTTGCCCTCGGGGGCGATCCGGAGAACTTTTCCCGGCGTGCCGGTGCCCACGAGAAGATTGCCGTTCTTGTCGAACGCGAGCGCCGTGACGTGCGTCGCGTTGGTTTTGTAGAACACGCTCGCTTTGCCGTCGGACGTAACCTTGTGGATCAGGCCCTTGTCGCCGGTGCCCACGAACAGGTTGCCCTTCGCATCGGACGCCAGCGCCCAGATGTATTTGTCCTCGGCGTTGAAGAACGGCGTTGCGACGCCGCCCTTGTCCACCTTGTAAACGCGTCCGTCGGGCGACGTGCCGACGTACAGCCCGCCGTTTGGCGCCAGCGCGAGCGCATGGGCCTCGAGCTCCGTGCTGTCGAAGAACAACGACCCCTTGCCCTGGGGATCGATCCGGAACACCTTGCCCTCGTTGCCCGTGCCGACAAACAGCGTGCCGTCCGGTGCGGCCACCATCGACCAGAGGAACGGCGCCGATGTCTCGTACACGAGCTCGGTTGCCGGCCCGAGCCTGAGCTGGCCGTGGTTGTCGATCGAGAGGTTCTCGACGTCGCCTTTGAGGAAGTCGTTTTGCGTCGCCGCCTGGAAGAACTTCGGCGACGACGCGTGCAGCGGAAACACAGCGATGGCGACCAGGGTCGCCGTCGCGAGCAGACGGGACGGAATCTTCATCAATTCTGCGAGACGGAAATCGTCAGCGTGCGCGACCCCGCGACCGCGTGATCCGTGGGCAGCTCCCATTCGCCGAGCGTCGCGCTGTGGAGCGGATTGAAGTTGCCGCCGTTCCGGTCGCCCTCGAGCACGCCGAGCACCGACGGCGGCAGCGACGACAGCAGCTCGCCGTTGACGACGGCGCCGGCGTCGGAGCCGAGCAGCTTGACGTACAGCGCGTTGTTGCGGCGGGCCTTGTTGAGCGCCCTGATCATCTGGTCGACGCTCCGCGGCTGCGGCAGCCGCGCCTCACGCTGCTCGGCGAGGCCGAGCCGCTGGCCGTCGGAGACGAGGATCGACAGCATGCCGACGGCGTTCGCCGGAATCTCGATCGGCAGCGTGCGGACGACTTCGTCGCCGCGATAGGTGCGGAAGAGCACCTTCAGCGGCACGGTGCGCCCGGCGCGCGGCCGCGGATCGTCGAGCCACACGCGCTCCAGCACGCCGGTCTTCGGCTCCTCGGTCGTCGCAATGGTGACGTCGACGCCTTCGACGTCGACCTTCTCGTAGTCGTTGCCCATCAGATACGTGACCGGCGCGACGACGTACGCGGCCAGGTTCGTCAGCGCCTGGTCGCCCGAGAACAGGTTGTTGAACGCGATCGCCTCGTGCTTCTTCACCTTCGCCGTCCCGCGGACCACGAAGCTTGCCGAGCCGAACTGGCGCTCGTACGAGCCGAGCGTGTTGAGCAGGCTCGCGTACGACATGAGCGGACCGAACAGCTGATCGTTGACGACGTCGAAATGGAACGTCTCTTTCGGGCGCCGCTGCGACTCGAGCGTCACGCTGATCGGAATCATGCGCGGGCCGGCACCGAGGCGGCCGGCGATGGCCGTGGCGCGATCCTGCAGGACCGTGCCGATCACTTCGCCCGTGCTCGACAGTTTCATCGACGAGAAGAGGCTGGGCAGGATCGTATAGACGTAGGAGCGCGTCATCGGGAACTCGGTCGGCCCGAGGTTGAACATCGGATGACCGAACGCGTAGACGCGGTCTCCGTCGATCGTCGTGACCGTCCCCGTCGCGCCGAGCTGGAGATCGCCGCCGACGAGCATCACGCCAACGGCGTCGCCCGGCTTGAGCGGTCCTTCGTAGGGCTTTTCACCGACACGCGGGCCGGCGGCGGCGCCGCCTCCGGCCGGGATGAATCCCTGGTCGTGGAACGCTCCCGTGAAGATGTCGGCGACGTCCGGCTCGAAACCGCTCATCACGAGCGGCGTGGCGATCGGACGCAGCAGCGTGCCCAGCTGTCCCGCGCCCAGTCCTGCGACCGGGCTGGCGCCCGTGAGCTGGGCGTCGTCCGCGCGCTCGGCGAACGGACGATTCCAGGTCAGCGCCTTCCGGAACGCGGTTGTCAGCCCGTCCCGAGTCAGCGGGTATTCGATTTTCACCTTCGATCCCAGCGGGCGCGTCTCTCCGAACGTCGTCGAATCGGTCATCTCCGCGATGGGTGTGATGCCGGCGATCGGCTCCTTCGAGAAGCTGCCGAGCGCGTAGGACACGGCGCCGACGAGGCGGCCGTCGATGAATACTGGACTGCCGCTCATGCCGGCGATGACGCCGGTGTTGGCGAGCGGTCCGCCCTCGAGCTTCGCCAGGATGAGGTTGCGGTGGGTCCCGATGACGTTTTCGAGAACGCCGATGATGTGCGCCTTGAACTCCTCGACGTGCACGCCGTCGAACACGGTCCGGCCGACGCCGACCATCCCGGGGCGAATCTCGCTCACCGCCATCTGCGAAGTGGCGGCCGAAGTCAGCATCGACACGCCGCCAAGCGCGACGAGCACGGTCAACACAATCCGCCGTCTGGTCATGATCCATTTTGACATGGAATCCGGTGCTCTGGTATGGTCTTAACCCTCTGATGCCGCAGTCCTTTGGCCCCGGCGTGAACGCCCTCCGAACGGCGCCCGTGTGCGCGTCGGCGTGGCGGTGGTATTGGGGGTCGACTGAAGAGGCATCCGCCCTGGCGTAGCCGCCACCGCGCGAACGAGTTTCCAAGCCTCTTCAGCCCAACGGCGAAGAGGCTTTTTTATTTTGTGTCGAAGCCTTTACTGTGCGTGACCGTCACCGCCGCCACGACGGCCGAACTGCGCGCGAAACGCGACGCCGTGACGGACGCCGACCTGGTCGAGCTGCGCCTCGACACCCTCAGCAATCCGGACGCGGCGGGTGCGCTCGCGGGGCGCCGGCTGCCGGCGATCGTCACGTGCCGGCCGGCGTGGGAAGGCGGGGCGTTCACGGGCTCGGAGGAGGAGCGCAAACATATCCTCGCCGAGGCGCTGTCGCTCGGCGCCGAGTACGTCGACGTCGAATGGCGCGCGCGGTTCGACGATCTCATCGCTCAGGCCGGCGGCCGTCGCATCGTGCTGTCGACGCACGATTACGACGGCGTGCCCCCCGATCTGACCGCTCGCGTGCACGCGATGCGCGCGACCGGCGCCGAGGTGATCAAGATCGCCGCCGGGACGGCGTCGCTGAGCGACTGCATCCCGCTGCTCGACCTCGGCGCGCAGAGCGGGCGACAGGGCGGCCTCGTGCTGATCGGAATGGGGCAGTTCGGGTTTGCGACGCGCGTCCTGGCCGGACGGTTCGGATCGGCCTGGACCTACGCGGGACCGATTGACGAGATCGGGCAGGTCAGCGCGCACACGCTGCTCAAGGACTTTCATTTCCACTCGCTCACGGACACGACGGGGATTTACGGCGTCGCGGCCGGCTCGGTGGCGCACTCGATCTCCCCCGCGATGCACAACGCGGCGTTCCGCGCGGCGCGGATCGACGCCGTGTACCTCCCGCTTCCCGCCGCGAGCGCCGCCGATTTCGGGGCGTTTGGACGCGCCATCGGCATCGCGGGCGCGAGCGTCACGATTCCGTTCAAAGTCGCGCTGTTCGAGCTCGTCGACGAAGTGTACGCAGTGGCGCGCCGCATCGGCGCGATCAACACGATCCGCGTCGTCGACGGCCGTTGGATCGGTGGCAACACGGACGCCAGCGGATTCCTGGAGCCGCTGAAAAAGCGGGTTGATCTCCCTGGAAAGCGGGTCGCGGTGCTCGGCGCAGGCGGCGCGGCGCGTGCGGTGCTCGTGGCGCTCGGATCCGGCGGCGCGTCGGTGCGGGTGCATGCGCGCAATCGCGGTCAGGCCGCGGAGGTGGCGGTCATCACGTCGGCCGAGACGGGAGGGTGGCCGCCCGAACGGGGGAGCTGGGACATCCTGGTCAACTGCACGCCGATTGGCATGTGTCCCAACGTCGACGAGACGCCGGTGCCCGCCGATCGACTGACGGGCAAGTATGTCTACGACCTCGTCTACAACCCGACGATGACGCGGCTGCTGCGCGAGGCGGCGCAGGCGGGATGCCAGACGATCGGCGGCCTCGAGATGCTGGTGGCCCAGGCGCGGGAACAGTTCGAGTGGTGGACCGGGACGAAGCCCGCACCCGGAGTGATGCGGGAGGCGGCATTGAAGCGGCTGGCGGAGTTCACGCGCGATGAAACTTACATCATTTGACGAGTTCAAGGAGCTGGCGCGCCGCGGCACCTTCGTGCCGGTGTGCAAGGAGATCGTCGCCGACCTGCTGACGCCGGTGTCGGCGTTTCTGAAGATCGCGGAGCACGCCGACTACGCGTTCCTGCTCGAGAGCGTCGAGGGCGGCGAGCACGTCGGGCGGTACTCGTTCCTCGGCAAGGATCCGTTTCTCATTCTCCGCGCCCGCGGCGCGGCGACGACGATCGAGCGCGGCGGAGAAACGAAGGAAACCAACAAGCCGTTCATCGAGACGCTGCGCCGGCTGATGGCGGACTTCCGCTCGCCGTTCGTTCCCGATCTGCCGCGGTTCACCGGCGGCGCGGTCGGCTACCTCGGCTACGGCGCCTCGTCGTGGTTCGAGCCGGTGCTGGGCGATCTTGGATCGTCCGACGACGGCGCGGACCAGGCGGGGTTCATGCTGTTCGATACGGTCCTGGCGTTCGACCACGTGCAGCACCGGATCCTGATCATCGCCAACGCGCGCGTGACCGCCGACGAGGATCTGGAGTCGCTCTATCAGTTCGCCGTCGCCAAGATCGAGTTCCTCGAACGCGAGCTCGATCGCAACCTGTCGAAGATCAGAAAGCACGGCGTCGACGGCCTCGAGTTCCGCTCGAACCACACGCGTGAGCGCTTCGAGGAGCAGGTGCGCGTCGCCAAGGAGCACATCGCGGCGGGCGACATCTATCAGGTGGTGCTGTCGCAGCGATTCGAGGCGGAGGTGGCCGCCGATCCGTTCACCGTGTATCGCGCGCTGCGGCACGTGAACCCTTCGCCTTACATGTATTTCATCCGCATGGGCGGCGTCTCGGTGGTCGGCTCGTCGCCCGAGATGCTCGTGCGCGTTGAAGGAGCGCGCGTCGAGACGCATCCAATCGCGGGCACCCGGCGGCGCGGGCGCAACAACGAAGAGGACATGCGGCTCGCGGAGGAGCTGAAGCGGAACGAAAAGGAGCGCGCCGAGCACGTGATGCTCGTCGATCTGGGGCGCAACGACGTCGGCCGCGTGTGCGAGTACGGGAGCGTGCGTGTGCCCCAGTTCATGGGCCTCGAGCGCTTCTCGCACGTGATGCACCTGACCTCGATCGTCGAGGGCAAGCTTGCCGACGATCGCGATCGGCTCGACGCGCTCGTATCGTGTTTTCCGGCCGGTACGGTGTCGGGCGCGCCGAAGGTGCGCGCGATGCAGATCATCCGGGACCTCGAGCCGTCGGGCCGCGGCCTGTATGCGGGCGCCGTCGGCTACCTCGACTTTGCCGGCAACCTCGACTTTTGCATCGCGATTCGCACCGTCATCATGTCGAGAGGCAGGGCATTCGTGCAGGCGGGCGCCGGCATCGTGATGGATTCGAATCCGACCGCCGAGTACGAGGAAACGCGCGACAAAGCCAAGGCGCTCCTGCAGGCGCTGGAGCTCGCCCAGCAGGGACTGTGAGATTGGTGATTGTTAAATGGGGAGTGTTGATTGATTGTTGATTGATTGTTGAGGGATGGCTGGATGGTGACTGAGTGCCATTCACTAATCAATCAACGCTCACCAATCATCAATCAACAATCTCATGCTTGTATGGTGTTGGTTATCGACAACTACGATTCGTTCACCTACAACCTCGTCCAGTATCTGGGCGAGCTGGGGGCCCAGGTGCAGGTGATCCGCAACGACGTAGGGTCGGTCGACGACGTCGCGCGCGCCAAGCCGGATCACATCGTCATCTCGCCTGGCCCGGGACGGCCGGAGCACGCGGGCGTGACGATGGAGGTGATCCGGCGGCTCGGCGAGCGGACGCCGATCCTCGGCGTGTGCCTCGGGCACCAGGCGATCGGGGCGGTCTTCGGCGGCGACGTCGTGCGCGCGGGTGCGCCGATGCACGGCAAGACCTCGACGATCGAGCACGACGGCCGAGGCGTGTTCAGCGGCATCACGGGACCGTTTCAGGCGTCGCGCTATCACTCGCTCGTCGTTGCGGAACGTGGCCTTCCCGACGAGCTCGAGGTGACGGCGCGAACCCGCGAGGATGCGAACATCATGGGGCTCCGGCATCGCCGGTGGCCGGTGCACGGCGTCCAGTTTCATCCCGAATCGATTCTGACGGGCGAGGGCCGGACGATTCTCCGGAATTTCCTGAACGGACGGTAGGGCATCTGATGTTTCAAGCGCTCATCGAGAAGCTCGCGCGGCAGGAGGATCTGACGGCCGACGAGGCGGCCGCGGCAATGGCCGAAGTGATGGAGGGGCGCGCCGCGCCCGCCCATATCGCGGGCCTGCTCGTCGGTCTGGCGATGAAAGGCGAGCGCCCCGTCGAGATCGTCGGGCTCGCGCGAACGATGCGCGCGCATGCGGTCCAGGTGTCGAGGCGGTACGACAATCTGTTCGACACGTGCGGAACCGGAGGCGATCGTGCGGGCACGTTCAACATCTCGTCGTGCGCCGCGCTGGTCGTGGCGGCGGCCGGTGTACGCGTCGCGAAGCACGGCAACCGCTCGGCATCCAGCCGGACCGGCGGGGCCGATGTCTACGAGGCGCTCGGGATCCGCGTCACCGCGTCGCCGGCCGTCGTCGAGCGGTGCCTCGCGGAGGCGGGAATCGGGTTCTTCTTCGCGCCGACATTTCATCCGTCGATGCGTCACGCCGGGTCGGTGCGCCGCGAGCTCGGGATCAGGACGGCGTTCAACCTGCTCGGGCCGCTCACCAATCCGGCCGGCGCGACGCTGCAGCTCGTCGGCGTGCCGCGGCCGGAATTCACCGAGCTCATGGCGCGGGCGCTCATGCTGCTCGGCACGAAGCGCGCGTGGGTCGTGCACGGCTCCGACGGCATCGACGAGATGACGACGACCGGCTACACGAAGATCTCGGAGTGCCGCGACGGCACCGTGAACACGTTCTATATGCATCCTGCCGACGTCGGCCTGCCGAAAGCGCAGGCCGGCGCGCTGCAGGGCGGCGATGCGCACGAGAACGCGCGCATCATCGAAACGATTCTCGCCGGCACGCGGGGGCCGGCTCGCGACGTCGTCCTGCTGAACGCCGGCGCCGCGCTGTTCATTGCGGGCGCGGCCGCGTCGGTCGACGAGGGCATCCTCAAAGCCTCGCGGGCGATCGATCGCGGCGACGCGAAGCGCGCGCTCGAACGCCTCGTGGCGATCTCGACGGCCGAAGAGTTTGCGGCAGGAGCGTCGGCATGACGGAGGACGTGCGCGATCCGCAATCAAGCAGTGCGCAATCAATCCGCAATTCGCAATCCGCAATCCGCAATGACGCGGATCTGTTGGAGACCATCGTCGCCGCGACGCGCCGGATCCTCGAGGTTCGTCAGGAGGCGGAGCCGACGGCCGTGCTCGCTGAGCGTGCCGCTGCGTTGCCGTCGAGGGCGGGCAGGTTTCTCGGCGTGCTGTCGGGGATGGACACGGTCAACCTCGTCGCCGAGTGCAAGCGGCGTTCGCCGTCGAAAGGGGTGCTGCGCGCCGATTACGACGCCGTCGCGATCGCCAAGAGCTACGCGGATGCCGGCGCGGCGGCCATCTCAGTGCTGACCGAGCCGACGTTCTTCGACGGGTCGCTCGAGCACCTGCGCACGGTGCGTGCGGCGGTCGACGTTCCGTTGCTCCGCAAGGATTTCATCGTTTCCGAGTATCAACTGCTGGAGGCAAAGGTCGCGGGAGCCGATGCGGTTCTGCTGATCGCGGCGGCGCTGCGTCCCGCGGAGCTGAAGGTCCTGCACGATCACGCGGTGCGGCACGGACTCGACGCGCTGGTCGAAGTGCACGACGCGCGCGAGCTCGCCATCGCGATCGACGCGGGCGCGCGAATCGTCGGCGTCAACAATCGGAACCTGCGGACGCTCGAGGTCGACCTACGTGCGTCCGAGGAGCTGATAGCGAAGATTCCGGGCGAGATCGTAGCGGTCAGCGAGAGCGGATTGAAGACGGCCGACGACATTGTCCGCCTGCGCGCGCTCGGTTATCGCGCGTTTCTCATCGGCGAACGGCTGATGACCGCGCCGGATCCGGGGGTCGCACTGGCGGGGTTGCTCGAAGGTCTCGTCAGCACAAAGGACACGACCGACACGAAGATAAGGGTGATCGATCAGGCATGAGAAAACGAACGCTGAATGTCCGCCGTACCCTTGGTGGCGACTCGTCGCTGGAGTCAGCCGGATGTTCGTAAAGATTTGCGGGATCACGCGCGTCGAAGACGCCGACGCCGCAGTCGCTGCTGGCGCTGGTGCGATTGGATTCGTCTTCTGGCCGAAGAGTCCGCGGTTCATCGACCCGTATCGCGCGCGGGCGATTGCCGCCCGGCTGCCACCGTTTGTGACGCCGGTCGGGTTGTTCGTCAATCAGGCACGCGAGCACGTCAACGCTGTGGCCAGTCTCGTCCGCCTCGGCGCGGTGCAGCTGCACGGTGAGGAGTCGCCGGAGTTCGCGGCGTCGATCGAGGCGCCGGTGATACGCGCGCTGTCGGTCAATCAGGTCGGCGCGTGGCCGGCAGGAACGACGCTGCTGCTCGACGCGCACGATCCGGTGCAGCGCGGCGGCACCGGCCGGACCATTGACTGGACGGCCGCGGCCGCGATCGCGGCGCGGCGTCGCGTGCTTCTGGCGGGCGGCCTCACACCGGAAAACGTGGCCGATGCGATTGCGCGGGTGCGTCCGTTCGGCATTGATGTTTCGTCGGGCGTCGAGCGGTCGCCCGGCGTCAAGGATCACCAGCGCCTTCGGGCGCTTTTCGAGGCTGTGCATGACAGTGGCCACATCACGACGCGATCCTGACGTTCGCGGCTACTTCGGCGAGTTCGGCGGCCGCTACGTGCCCGAAACGCTCGTGGAGCCGGTCGAGCAGCTCGAGCGCGCGTACCTGGAGGTTCGCGAGGATCCGACGTTTGCCGCTGAGCTGAGCCGGCTGCTGACGCACTACGTCGGGCGTCCGACGCCGATCTCCGAAGCCCTCCGCCTTTCCGCCGCGTTCGGCGGCGCGCGCGTATTCCTGAAGCGAGAAGACCTCACGCACACAGGCGCCCACAAGATCAACAACGCGCTCGGCCAGGCGCTCCTGGCCGCCCGCATGGGCAAGCGCCGCATCGTCGCCGAGACCGGCGCGGGGCAGCACGGCGTGGCGACGGCGACCGCGTGCGCGCTGCTCGGACTCGAGTGCCACGTCTACATGGGCGCTGAGGACATGGACCGGCAGGCGCTGAACGTGTTTCGCATGCGCCTGCTCGGCGCGGAAGTCCTGCGCGTCGACGCCGGCAGCAGGACGCTGAAGGACGCGATCAATGAAGCGATGCGCGACTGGGTGACCAACGTCGCCGACACCTACTATCTGCTCGGCTCGGTGCTCGGGCCGCATCCGTATCCGCTGATGGTCCGCGAGTTTCAGGCAGTGATCGGCCGCGAAGCGCGCGCGCAGTTTCTCGAGCTGACCGGCGCGCTGCCAACCGCCATCGTCGCGTGCGTCGGCGGCGGCAGCAACGCCATCGGTATCTTCGACGCGTTCATCGAGGACAGGGGCGTGCGGCTCGTCGGCGTCGAGGCGGGCGGCGAGCAGATCGTGCGCGGCCGACATGCGGCGCGATTCGCGGGCGGCAGCGCGGGCGTCCTCCAGGGCACGCGCACGTTCGTGCTGCAGGACGACGATGGCAACATCGCGCTGACGCATTCGATATCGGCAGGGCTCGATTACGCGGCCGTCGGGCCCGAGCACGCGTGGCTCC
>Ga0066903_100000425_pt1 | contig 26080 bp, 28 predicted proteins | sample PanSoiMetaGPlot1_FD_67491 | JGI IMG/M metagenome (GOLD analysis project Ga0066903, IMG submission 67491) | Tropical forest soil microbial communities from Panama analyzed to predict greenhouse gas emissions - Panama Soil - Plot 1 (version 2) | ecosystem: Environmental > Terrestrial > Soil >... | reverse complement strand
ATGGCGAACACGAGGTCGTGGTGGCGGGCACCGCGTGGAAGGGATGGGATGCATGGCAGAACAGCGCGCCGCCGTTTGAAAGTGTCAAGATCGGTCACCAGATAGCAGCATAAGATGGCAACATACAAACTCGACATCCTCGACAAAGAGAAAAAGGAAAACCTGCCCTACTGGCTCGATCCGGTCGAGAAGCAGAACCCTGATTCTCCGTCCAAGCAGGCGATCCGCGACAAGTATCGTGCCGAATGGCTGGCCAAGCGCAAGACAACGAAGGATGCCAAGTAATGCGCCAGCCTCGCGTGGACAGCGGGGCAGCGCGCACATAGATTAAGGAAGTCCGCCGGGCCGCGTCACAGCGTTGCTTTCGGGCTCACGACACCGAAAGATTTTCGCGACTCCGCGCAGGCCCCGGATCAGGGCCATCCGGCTTGCAAGGCTGGATGGCCCGCACAATTCAAGAAAATGGGCAAAAAAAATCCCCCCGGTGGATCGCTCCACAGGGGGGATTGTTTCAGGCAGGCAGCTTTTCGATTTCGCCTTCCTCGCTCAGCGCATTGTGGAAGACATCGCCGATGTACTCTTTGATGTCATTGCGATTGACGCCGTAGACATGCAGGTCAAACCCGCTCGCTAGATCGGGCGTGACCACGACGGTGTAATCCTCCCAGCCATCATATGAGCCGTTTTCGTCCATGTGATGGAATGCGGTTTGCAGCACGAGCCGCTGCGGTCTTGATTGCTCAAGATCGACGGTCGTGCCGTTGTCGAAACCGCTGCCGCTGGGCAGTCGCTCTTTGCCCAGCCGCACAAGGCTCTCGGTGTGCTCGCCGAACCAGTGCGTATTATGGTTGGCCAGACAGTTGTCGCGTGCCTGTACGAGTGTAGCGATGTGTTGGTAGAGTTTCATTTTTGGACTCCTTTAGTGAATCACAGGAAAAACAAACCGCGCCGCTCGGCTTCGACTTCGGCGAGCGCCATATAGACTTCACGTTTGGCCTTTTTTTCTTTCTCGTAGACGCCGCGAACCTGCCGGTCTGTGCAGTTGCGCAGATACAGGCAGAACTCGCGGACTTCGCGGGCACTAGGATGCTGGCCGCCAAAAGGACAGATTTTATTCTGCATTGGCATAGACCTCCGCTTCGTCCCAGTTGCGGACGGGCCAGTTTTCCGGGCGACCGGTTTCCCGGCCGCGCCAGCGGTTGTAGGCGTTCTCGTGATTCCAGCAGGCGCGACAAAGAATGAGATTGCCGCCAGCGCCTATCGGATAGACGCGGACTTCGCCTTTGTCGAACCAGCAATGACCGCCACAGCAGTTTGGATTGAGGTTCATTTTCGACTCCGTTTTAAGTAAGACGCCCGTGCAAGACGGGCGAGTGTTCACCGGAACACTACGAGGCGGCCCGCACGGGGCCGCCCTTAGTGCTTCGTTAGGCCATCACGCGCTCGACTTCGGCAAGGATGTCCTCGGCACTCTTGCGCACGCCTTCGCGCAAGTCGTCGTTCTTGCGCAGCACCTTCGCATCTTCGCTGCACAATTCCTTGTCGATCCGCTTGATCAGCGCATCGAGCTTCGTGTCGCCGGTCAGGTTGAAGGCAGGCAGCAACTTGACCAGATCGCGGATGTTGTCGACCAGCGAGTCGAAGAAGAAACGCCGCTCGTCGCCGCCTTCGCTCTTGTACTCGCCCAGCTTCTTGGCCATATGGCCGACCACCTCGACGATCTGTGTTTTGGTGTGGGCCATGGCCTCGTGCTCGACGGCCGTCGTCGTCTTCTCGATCTCGGCGCGGATGTCCTCGACGGTTTCCGCGTCCAGATCATCGCTGCGGAAGTCACCGGCCGCAGGCAGATTGGAGAAGCGATGTTCAAGCTTGAACTTGCCTCGGATCATGCCGGGGGTCGGATAGTCCGCTTCGTTGAACATGCCGTTGAGCACTGACTTGCGCTCGGCGACAAAGGACGGATACTCGCGGCAGAAATCCTCGGCCGCTTTCTCAAAGTCCTGCTTGATGACGCGCAGTTGATTGACGAAATCAAGATACAGCGCGTTCGGCAGAATGCGCTGACCTTCATCCGCCCAAGGCTTGGTCATCGAGTAGTAGAGATCGCGGGCGCGAGACACGCATCCGTTGATCTCCTTCAGGCGTGCCGCTTCGATCAGAAGCTTGTTGAAGCGGCCTGCGTCCGCCGCCGCATGATAGCGCTGGTTGGTTTCGCGCGTGACCTTGCGGTCAAGCTTGCGCGCCGCCCACGTCGAGATGTTGAGCGAGACCAGCACCGCCTTGCGTTGCAGGACGGACGGAACAGAAACATGCTTGTTCATTTTTGACTCCTATGCATGTGAACCCGCTGCAAGCGCGGGAGTGATCGATATGACCACTATGAGGCGGCCCGCACGGGGCCGCCCTTAGTGCTCACTCGTTGTCCACGTCGACAACTTTGCCCCAAGGCAATTTCGCGCCTTCGGACTTGATTGCGCGTGGATCGCCATACGCGCACCAAAGCGCCGGGCAGGCCGGTTCATCGGCTGGCGTGATGGTTTCGATATACAAGTCGGTCAGGCAAACGATCAGGTTTGCATCCGACTCGTTCTCGGCGGCCCAGCGGAAAGCAGGCAACATCGCCGTCCCGCCGCCCTTGATCTCGCCGAATTCGATCTTGTCGCCATCGGCGAACCTATCAACGCGATAGACTTCGGTGTCGATGTAGACCAAGACCACTTCGCTGATCGCGCCATCGTCGAGCGCGGCCTGCAACTCGTTGGCCACCTTGACGTGCTGGCCAACCATGCTGCCGGAAGCGTCGATAATGAACACGACCTTGTTGATGCCGTCGCGTTGATTGCCGGGAAGGATAAACCCGGAATGCGCGAACCGCCGATTGGGTCGGTTCCACGTTTCGATCCGGCGTGCGCCTGCATCGATGTATTCACGCAGGATGGCGCGCCAGTCTTGGGTCGGCGTCTTGCGGCGCTCGATCTCGGTTGCCCAATGACCGGGCAACGTGCCCGCCTTCTTGGCCAACGCGACCGCTTGCCGCGTAACGACTTCCCATTTGGCATCGAGATCGGCAACTTCGGCTTCGTCGCCGGGCGCGTCGAGCACTTCGCCGCATCCGCCATCTTCGCCGCATGATGTCGGCTCGTCGCCTTTATCACCGTCACCGTTCTCATCTTCGTCTTCGGCGTCGGCCTCGACATCGGTGTCTTCGCCAGTGTCGTCGCCATCGCCATCGCCGTCGGCTTCCTCGTCACCGGCTTCGTCACCGGCTTCGTCGTCGCCTTCGGCTTCGGTTTCACCTTCGCCGTCGCCATCGTCCGATTCCTTGTCCTCGGACTCTTCATCCTCAGATTCGTCATCGTCCGATCCGTCGCCGCCATCGGATTCGTCGTCCGACTTTTCATCGTCGGAATCATTTTCAGATTCCTCGGATTTATCGTCGGACGGCTTATCGCTGTCGTCGCCGTCTTCGCATTTCTCGCCTTCGCCACCCTGCGGCGGCGGAGGTGTCTGTTTTTGTTTCTCTAGCTGAAGGATGCGGTAGATTTCCTCGGCGGAAAGCCCGACGAAGTCCTCACGATAGAGCGCACCCTTCGGCAGCACGAACCCCTCGGCCATCAGGTCGCCGTTGATTGCGTAATCGCAGGCTCGATTCCAGTCTTTGGGGTCGCGACCTTGACGCCGCGTCGAATGATGGCGCGCGTCATGCTCGCTTTCGTGCGCCTGCGTCCCCAGCACTTCGACCGGGGGCAGGCTGACAATGAACGCGGGATTGTAGTAGTGCGTCACCGAGTCCGTTGCCATTGTCGGAATGCTCCAGCACGGCTTGGCAACAACTTGGCCAACCAGCACCGCGTAGAACTTCCGAGTGAGAACGAGAGCCGCGCGCGCCTTAGCGATGGCGTCGGCCGCTTGTCGTTCCGTGTCGATTCTGTTCTGTAACATTTTCGACTCCTTGAATTGCTGGCGTTGCAAGCGCCAGAGTGCATGCTGCACTACGAGACGGCGGGACTTACCGCCGTCCTTAGTGAAGCGTTTATTGAGCAGTGATGTCCGCGTTGTCGACCGCCCACTCGCCGTAGGCTTTCACTTCGGCAAGTTTCGGATCGCGATACGTGGCATCGGTCACCGCGACGATTTCCAGTTCGCGGCTGTACTCTTTGCCCAGACGCCGGGCGTACTTGATGACGTTGGCGAAGTTTTTACGATCCGCCAAACGGCCCAGCGCGGTAGCGACCGCGTAGGCTTCAGAACGCTCGCTCGGCACATTGGCGGTGTCGGGATGGGCAAGAATGTCGTCGATGTTCGATAGCGCTTGATACATCGAAACAAAGCTTTCCATCTCGCTGCCAATGTCTTTGCCGACCAGCGCGACGAATGCCTTGTGCCGCAACCGAGGGGGTTGCTTCACATAGACGCCGCACTTGTAGATCGTGCGGGGATTGGCGCTGGCGTTTTCATCGCCCTGCGCTTCGCGGATCAGGTACTCAGGCCGGAAGCGAATGAAGGCGATGATCTCGGGAGTAAGACCGGTCCGCTTGCAGTGCTCGACCCACGCATCATGGTCGACGACCATGCTGTAATGAGCAAAGCGCTTGCGCAGCGGCTTGGGCATCTGGATCACCGCACGGCTGTCCTTGGGACGATTGCCCATGGCGACAACTGCGCAGTTATCCGGCAAGCGGTGTTCACCGATGCACCGCTCGTTTACCAGTTGCATGGCAACCGACATCATCTGCATCGTGCCGGTGTTGATTTCATCGAGCACGAGCAACGTCGGACCCCAACTGCCGTCCGAGGGCGGCAACTCGCTGGGGACTAGCCATTTGGTGACTAGCTTTGCCAGATCAGGAACGGGCAAGCCGCGCAGATCGACCGGCTCGCGCACGTTCAGGCGAATATCAACCTTCCTTCGCCCGGTCAGTGCGCAAATCAAGTCCATCAGTTCAGATTTGCCAATGCCTGAGTCACCCCACACCATCACCGCCTGATTGACGGCGAAGTGCATGATCAAGAGGTCAACTAGCTCTTTCGAGGTGACTGGATTTTCAATTTCCAAGTTGACAGTAGGTGCAAGCATTTTTGACTCCGTTTGCTTGTGAACGCCCGTTGCAAGCGGGCGAGTGCATGAGCACTACGACGCCGCCCGTAGGCGGCGCTTAGTGATCACTCTGGTTCGGATCGTCCGATGCGCTTTGCAAGCTTGAGGATTTGCTTGCACTGCACCGGATACTGAACCTCGAAACCTTCGGCGTATTTCTCCAAGGCATTCTGGATGATTGCCTTCTCGCCGCACGTGAAGGGAAGTTTCTCTTTGCCTTTTCGTACAGTTTTCATTTTCGACTCCGTTGTTTAGCGACTGTGCGCAACAGTGGTCGTTCGCTGGCAAGGCTGCCACACTACGTCTCGCCAAACTTTCCCCCGGCTGCCCTTCAAGCCTTTCGGGCCACTTGCAGCTATTCGCTCAATTGCGGGACTGGGATGGCGAAGTCTTACGCCGCACAGTCAATTCAGTGTCGGGGCTTTCACCCGACTGCGGCCGGTCGTGTATCCGGCGTCTGGCGCGTCAATCGTTCGGCGATTGCGGTAGCGCCCTTGGTTATTCGCGGAAATGTGTTGCGTTCATGCCCGTCGGTCTCGGCTTTCGCGACCTACTCTTTTCGTTGGTTGCTAAGTCGAAAGGAGATCGTAGGGCATGGACGCAACACACCTTGATTAGCGGTGTGTCGCGAATGTTTTTCTCGGGACCAGAGTGAAAGCCGAAGCTCTTGCAAAGCTTGGGCGGCGAGGATGCGTCGGCCCTCTCGGGCACTTTCCCCGTCATGTCTGGCGGCGCGGACTCCCTTGCACTAGCTGTGCCCATCTGGGGCTTGGCGGGAGGGCGAGCGACGGAGCGCGACTTTTTCCCCTCGGGACCGGGACCTCCCCTGCGGTGGCCCAGCGTGAAAGGGCCTTGTAGGCAGGGGCATCTGAGGGGGCCTTACCCCTCACCTAAAAGATAAAGGTTTTTGCAGGGTTTTCAAGTTGCCAGCAGCCGATTCAACGTATGCAGGCCACGGACACATAAAGGAAATTCAGGCCCGGTTGCGCGCATTGCGACCACAACCGAAAAAGCTAGGAAACAAATCCATGCCGATGACACCGCACAAGGGCGAGAGCCAGTCAGACTTCATGGCGCGCTGCGTCCCAGAAACGATTGGCACGGGCGACAGCAAGCGCCCGCAGGATCAGGCCGTCGCCATCTGCCTGAACTACTGGCGCAAGGAGCACGGCGGCGAGAAACCGTCGAAGCAGTTCGGTCAAGACAGCCCCGCCATGATCCCCGACCCGGGACAGACTTATTCGGAATTTATCGACGAGTGTGTCGACGAGACCGGCGACTTTGAAGGCTGCCAATTTGCATGGGCCGAGTTTGAACGCGCCGCCAACGGCATCCGGCACAAGACGCATGCCGCTCAAGTCAGCGGCATGGAATTCATTCTTTCCGATGCAACGCCGGATCGCTTCGGCGACATCATCATGGCCGACGGCTGGGAATTGTCGAATTATCGAAAAAATCCCATCGCCCTGTTTAATCACAATCCGAACTTCATCGTCGGCAAGTGGGAAAATTTGCGCGTCGAGAACGGTGCGCTGCGCGGCCGATTGAAGATGGCCCCGGCTGGCACGTCGGAACGCATTGACGAAATCCGCAAGTTGATCGACGCCGACATCCTGCGCGCGGTGTCGGTCGGCTTCACTCCGATTGAGAGAAGGTCCCGCAGCACCAAGAACGGTGAAGAAAAAGGGGAAATTTATCTCAAGTCTGAATTGGTCGAGACATCGCTGGTCGCTGTCCCGGCCAATCCGAATGCCTTGGCCATCGTCAAGGCGCTGAACATCTCCGCCGAGACTCGCGATCTCGTCTTTGCCAAGCACGGCAAAAAAGACGATGGCGTGAAGCAACGCGGCAATGGCGAGTACGCCCGGACTCAACGCATCACGAAAGGGACGACTATGTCGCCCATTGCACAGCGTATCACTGATACGCAAACGCGCATCGTCAAGTTGCAGGATCAACTTGACACGCATCTGAAGAGTATCGACGACGAAAATCCGAGCGATGATTCGTTGGCAATCACCAACGACCTCACCGGCAAGATCGAGGCGCAGCAGAGATCGCTGGAAGCCCTCAAGCGGGCCGAAAGCCACATCATCGAATCGGTGAAAACCGAAGCGCCTCTTCCGGCGGTCGTGAGGCAGAACGCCGTGACGCAGTTCAGCAACGGCGGCGCAAGCGCGCTGGAGGTGTCGAACCGGCAGCCGTTTGCCATACCCGCGCAGAAGCTGAAGGCGATTGACTACTTCTGGCGTTCGGTCGCCATTGCCTTCAAACACCACGGCCTGCGCGCACAGCGCAGCATGAACGACATCTTGGTCGAGTCTTACGGCGAGGACGTCAACACCAAGATGGTGATGGACATCGTCACCCGCGCCGCCTCGGCCCCGGCCATGACCACGGTCTCGGGCTGGGCCGACACGCTGGTCAACAAGATCATCGGCGACCTGATCGATGCCTTGTATCCGGTATCGATCCTGCCGCGTCTCGCTGGTCTTGGCGGATCGTACACGTTCGGGGTCAACGGTCAGATCACACTGCCCGCCCGCACGGTCGGCAACATCGGTGGCGGCTTCATCGCGCAAGGCGCGCCGATCCCCGTCAAGCAGGGGGCGTTCACTCCCGTGGTGATGACGCCGAAGAAACTCGGCGTGATCACGACCCTCACGCGCGAAATGGCCATCCACTCGACTCCCGCGCTGGAAGGCATCTTGCGCAATGGCATGCTGGAAGACACCGGCACGGCCATCGATGTCGTCCTCATGGACAACAATGCGGCCACGGCAGTGCGTCCGCAGGGTATCCAGAACATGGCGGGTGCCGCGCTTGGCCCGACGGCTGCTGGCGGCATTGGAGCGTTGATCGGCGATCTCAAGTTGCTGGTCAACAAGGTGATTACCACGACGGCTGGCAACATCCGCAAGCCGGTGTGGATCATCAATCCGTCCGACGTGCTGGCCATGTCGTTGACGCAAGCCGCAGCGGGCGGCATGTTGCCGTTCCGCGATGAACTGGCGCAGGGCACCTTGCTCGGCTATCCGGTGCTACAGACAACGACGGCGACAAACGATACGATGTATCTTGTCGATGCGGCTGACTTTGCCACCTCGCAAGGTGCACCAAGATTCGATATCAGCGACAGCGCCGTCCTGCACATGGAGGACACGTCACCGCAGCAACTGGCATCGGTCGCAACGCCGAATACGGTCGCGGCCCCGATGCGTTCGCTCTATCAGACTGACAGCATGGCCATCCGGCTCATCTGGGATTTGGACTGGGTCTGGAAACGGCAGGCTGTTGGTGCGTGGATCACTGGCATGACGTGGAACTGATCGAATGCTGCGCGCGGGCGTTAAACCCGCGCGTATATTTTTGTCAGACAGAAAGGATCGAGCTATGCCTGAAGCAAAATCGACAGCGAAGCACGTCATCGAAAAGCCACGGCAGGATATGCGGGGCGAGGATGACGCTGTTGTGCATCCGACCACCGAAGAAGTGCAGCGGGCGCTGCATCCGGTCGACTATGAAGCTTGGCGCAAGGCCGAAGACGAGCGCATGGCGGCCTACGCCGAAGCGGCAGAAAAGACCGAGAAGGCCAATGCCGAAGCATTCGAAAAAGTGCGAGCCTTGGAAGCTGGCGGCAGCGGTGGCAGCTACAAAACCAGAACAGCAACGCCGGTCGCACACGAGAAAAAATAAGTGGCGAACGTACTCTCGCGCGCGCTGGCAACTGTCCAGCGCATGATCGGCTTGGAAGGCCAGTATCGCCCGGGACCTTGGTTCCTCCCGGTCTCGGGCGGAGTTCTGCCCGCCAGCGTCGGCAACAATCTGAACTGGTGGCAGGACGGCTACACGCTGACCGGCGGCTATTCGCCATCGGCGCTGGTCGAAGCCTGCGTGTCCGCCTATGCGGAAACCGTCGCCATGCTGCCCGGCGACCACTGGATCAAGCTCGACAATGGCGGGCGCAATCGCATCATGACGTCGGACCTCTCGCGCATCCTGCGCGTGCCGAATGCCTATCAGACGATTTCGGACTTCATGCTCAATGGGACGCGCTCTCTTTATCTGGATGGTAATTGCTACGCTCTTGCTCTACGCAATAATCGCTTTGAAATTTCTTCACTACATCTGATGAAGCCGCAGCAATGCCAAGCCCTCGTCGCCGAAACCGGCGAAGTGTTTTACAGCCTTGGCGGCAACAAAATTGTGCAGAAGCTGCTGCCGGAATATCCGCTGATCGTGCCCGAGCGCGACGTGCTGCATATACGGCTGCATACGTCATACGACGAATTGCGCGGCGACAGTCCGCTGATGGCCATCGCCCGCGATGTCATGCTGACCGACGCAATCGTCGGGCAACAGATCAGGTTCTATCTCAATCAGGCGCGGCCCTCGACGGTGTTGCAGACCGACATGGTCTTGGACAAGGATCAGGTCGCCGCGCTGCGCGACCGCTGGAACGAGCAGGCGAGTGGCTTGAATGCGGGCGGCACGGCGGTGCTGACCGCAGGACTGAAGGCGCAAACGATCACGTCAACGCCAGAACAATCGCAACTCGCCGACATCATGAAGCTGAGCGACCAGAAGATCGCGCTGGCCTATCGCATCCCGTTGCAGATACTCGGCATCGGCGGCGCTCCGATGGGTTCGACCGAAGCGCTGATGCAAAGCTGGATCGCTTCCGGCTTGGGCTTCTGCCTCAACCACATCGAAGAGGCGTTCGGCAAGCTGTTCCAGCTTGAAGGGTTGCCGCACGAGTATCTGGAATTCGACACCGCCGCGTTGCTGCGTTCCGATTTTAAGACGCGCATCGAGGCGCATGCGCGCGCAGTCACGTCAGGCATCCAATCGCCGAATGAAGCACGCGACGAATTTGATCTGCCCGAAAAACCGTTCGGTGGGGAGCCGAGAATGCAACAGCAACAAGTGCCCCTATCGGCAGCAGCGGCGATCCCGGGCGTCATTGGTGGACAGGTTCCCGCAACAGCACCGCCGACGTCGCCGGTCGGCGCGGCTGGCACGAAGTCACCTGTCCCACCGGCACCACCGGCACCGGCAGCGGGCGAACCGCCGCCAAAACCGGCTCAAAAGGATTTTGCCAATGACAGCAGGGAACGCGGACAGCACTATGCCCGCAGTCTTCTCAGCACCGCAGAACAATACGATAGACGACACACTGCCTGACGCATTACGCGAGGCGTTGGGCTTTGTCATTTCCGAGCAGCGGCGCGAGTGGCGGCGGGAATACGATTTGATGGCCGCACAATCACGCGAAGTCATCGCGACTTTGCGTGCGGCCAATCTTGAACTTGTTGCCGAGATCAAGGCCACGCATCAACTGCTCACCATGAAGCTGGACGGCGAGATCGCCCAGCGCTTGGCGGAATTACACGACGGCAAAGATGGAAAGGATGGCGCAGATGGGAAGGACGGGCCGCAAGGCGAAGCGGGGGCAAAAGGCGAAACAGGCGCGCAAGGCGCGCAAGGCGAGAGGGGTTATCCGGGCGCGCCGGGCGAAAAAGGCGAACGCGGCGAACGCGGCGCGCAAGGCGAAGCGGGAGAAACTATTGTCGGCCCTGCCGGTCCATGCGGGCCGCAGGGGCAAGCGGGGGAAAAGGGGGAAAAAGGATTCGACGGAAGCCCCGGCCCCGCCGGTATCGCCGGACCAGCCGGGCCAGCAGGACCCGCAGGAGAAACCGGACCAGCCGGACAAGACGGACCAGCCGGGCCGACCGGAGCAACAGGCAACATCGGAGCAGCCGGACAACGAGGTGAGCGAGGTGAGCGAGGCGAGCCCGGAGAAACCATTATCGGAGCAACCGGTCCCGCAGGACCAGCCGGAAAAGACGGAGCACCCGGCCTGAAGGGCGATCCCGGTCCGCAAGGTCCGCAGGGACCGGAAGGACGGCCCGGCAAATTGCCGCCCGCGAAAGCGTGGACCGAGCGCGTGCATTACGAAGGTGACGTAGTCGTGCACAAGGGCGGCACATATCAGGCACAGTTCGATACGGCCCGCGAGCCGCAGCCGAATGCCGGTAATTCAAAAGTTGCGGACTGGATTTGTCTGGCAGCGCCCGGCGTTGACGGCAACGATGGTCATGACGGCCGCTCTTTGACGATAAAGGACACCTACGATGCAAATGAAAATTACCATGCGCTCGACATCGTCACGCTCAATGCAAGTTGGTTTGTCGCCAAGCACGACAACCCGGGTCCATGTCCCGGCCCCGGCTGGAAGTCGGGTCCGGTCGGCAAGACCGGCAAGCCCGGCGAGCGTGGACCGGCTGGACCACGCGGAGAGCAAGGCGCGCCCGGCCGTGAGGTCGCCGGATGGGAAATTGATCGGCGGAATTTCATTGTCGTTCCGCTCCTGAGTGACGGCGAGCGCGGCGCGCCCTTGTCGATGCGCGATCTGTTCGAAGTGTTCGACAGTCTGCGGGGATCGTGATGCAGATCACCATGCGCGTCATCGAAGAGGCTCCGGACCATTCCTTGGTGACGCTATATGATGCCAAGACCGCGCTGAAGATCGCGCAGTCCGACGCCACGCGCGATGACATGATTCAACTGTTCATCAAGTGGGCATCGGGCGAAATAGAGACTTACTGCAACCGGATTTTTGCGCGCGAGAAAGTCAGCGAGACCTTCCGCGAGATCAACTGGCGTTCTGACAAGCGGATTTTTCTCTCGCATTATCCGGTCGAGCAGTCCGACATCGACAGCGTGACGACCGATGGCGGCACCGACATCCAGTACGATCTCGATTCGCGATCCGGCACGCTCTACGCCGTCAACGGGCCATGGGCCGAGCCGGTGACGGTGACCTATATCGGCGGCTACGAGGTGCCGGTGAAAGCGCCGCTGGCGGTGCAGCAGTCGTGCCTGCTGCTGACACGCGAGGCTTACATTCAGGCGCAGCGCGGCCTCGTGACCGGTGGCGTCCGATTGATTTCGCACAAGGAGAGCCGCGTGGCGTACTTCGATCCCAACGCGCTGCTCGGCGGTGCCGGGGCTGGCACGCTGGGCATGATCGGCAGCGCAACGCAGCGCGCGGTGTTCGATCTGCTGCGACACTTCATGCGGTTCCCGGTATGAAGATCGAAATGACAACTGGCGATCTTGGCAAATGGGCCGATGCGCTGGAGAAAAAAGGTTTCGATCTCGGCGAACGCCTTACAAAAAAGGTCAAGCGTCGTTTCGAGCATCAACGCCGGGACAGGCGCGTGCGCTTCCGCCGCATCCGCCGACTGAAATCCGGCAAGCGCCGCTTCATCGGCAAGCGCCCGCCCATCGAGAAAGCCGAACTGACGCCGAAATCATTTGCCGCACATTTTCAGGATATCTTCGACGAGGAATAAATGGCCATCAACTTTCCCGAAGTGGTCTACGAGCCGTGCTACCAAGTTTTCGCGCGCGACGTGACGTTCATGCCGCTAATCGGCGATGCGTTTCTCGGGCGCGGCATCTTCAACACCGTGCCGCTCGACGTGCTGAGCGAGGATGGCGCGATCCTGTCTGACCAGAAAACCATTCTTGATATTCTGGAAACCGAATTCGCCACTTTGCCGGTGCAGCGCGATCACATCTTCATTCCCGAAGCTGACGGCATGCCGGAACTGGGCGAATATGAAATCATCGATGCGGTCACCAACGGCGGCGGCGAAACCACGTTAACGCTGCGCAAGGTGCTGACGAAGAAGCCATGACGACAGTCATTAAAAAGCCGCTGGCGCGGCAACTTCATGCGCACGGCAAGCTACCGGCCATCCAGCAAATTCCCCGCTCGGAAGGGATGGCGCTGCGTGATGCGGTGATAACGCGCATGAAGGGGTTTCCGTTTTTCAGCGGGTTTATGTTTGCGACGTCTAAAGCCTTTCGCGTGATGCCCAATCACATTCCCTATGCGGCGGTTTATTTTGTCGATGAAAGTTTATCGCCGGATGGTTTGGCCGATTCCGGCGAGCCGCGCTTTCATTCGCTGGTGCAGCTAGGGTTTTCGGTAATGATCGAAAACAATGATCCAGAGCGAGCCGAGCTTACGCTGGACGATGCCTATCAGGTCATCAGCCGTGGCCTGTTCAAAGACCCAAAGCTGAACAATATCTACAACAAGGATTTCAAGATTCAGGGCTACACGCGCGGGCGGCGCACGCACGTCTTCGGGCATGTCGGGCAGAACAACGAATTGCCGGTGGCTGAACTGCAATTCAACCTGACCATCGATCTTGGCGCGATCATCTACGAGCCGCTGGTGCCCGATATGCTGGAAACCGTCCATTTCAAAGAAGTGTACCCCGACGACGATCCGAACCGGCAACCGATCATTGCCGAATGGGACATGGACCAATAGGAGCGAACGATGCCCAAAGTTTTGCCGAAAGACGACGCCATGCGGAAGCTGCTCAAGCATCCTATCGGCGGTGCGTTTCCAGAAGAGGGTCCGGCGAACTGGCCGGATGATCAGTTCACGACACGCAGACTCAGGGACGGCGATGTGACGCTGGCCGAACCGAAAGCGGAGCAGAAAGAGCCGTCACGTAAGACAACGAAGGAGCAGTGACATGCCCGTTAGCTTCAACAACATCCCGGCTGGCTGGAGAATTCCGCTCTACTACGTCGAGGTGGACCCATCGAAAGCCGGTTCATCCATCATCCGAATGCCAGCGCTGCTGGTCGGCATCAAACTGACGGCTGGCACCGCTGCGCAGGACGTGCCGCTGCCGATTGCCTCGCAGGCGCAGGCCGATGCGGCATTCGGCCAAGGCTCGCAACTGGCGATGATGTTCACGGCATTCTTTGCCAACAACTTCAGCCAAGAGGTGTGGGGCCTGCCGGTCTTGGAAGGCTCGACCGCAGCCGCCGGTTCGATCACGGTGGCGTCACCGCCGACGGCGGCTGGCACGATTGATCTTTACATCGCTGGCATCCATGTGCCGGTTGCGGTGCAAGCCGGTGACACCGTGAGCATCGTTGCCACTAACATCGGTAATGCCATCGCGGCCAATCCGAATTTGCCGGTGGTCAAAGGCACCGTGGCGGCTGGCCTGTGTCCGGTCAATGTGAAATGGAAAGGTGTGAGCGGCAACGATGTCGACATCACATACAACTATTACGGCGCAATCGGCGGCGAGATTTTGCCGACCGGCTTGACGCTGACCATCGTACAGCCCGCTGGCGGCGCTGGCGTACCGAGCTTCACCAACGCCATCGCCAATCTCGGTGAAACGGCGGTTGAGTTCGTTGCTATCGCCGAGACCGACAGCAACTCGCTGACGGCATGGGAAACCGAATTCGGTTTCTCTGATAACGGGCGCTGGGGCTGGTTGCGGCAACTCTATGGCCACATCTTCACTTGCCTGCGTGGCACCTACTCCACGGTCTTGGCATTCGGCGGGACGCGCAACTCGGCGCAACTGTCGGTGCTCGCCGTCGAGGATACGGCGCAGTCGCCCAACTTCATGTGGGCGGCGGCCTATTGCGGCAAGGCGGCTCGCGCGCTGTCCAACGATCCGGCGCGTCCATTGCAATCGTTGCATCTGGAGGGTCTGCTGCCAGCGCCGAATCAGACCCGCTTTAATACGCCGGAACTGAACACGCTATCGACAGCCGGATTGGCCACGCAGCGAACCTATGCCGATGGCGTTCCGGTGATCGCCCGGGAAACGACGACAGCGACGGTCAACCTCTACGGCCAGAGCGATGACGCCTATACCGACGTCACGACGCTGGCAACCTTGGCCAAGCTGATACGCAATCAGCGGCAGGCGATCACGTCGAAATATCCGCGTCACAAACTAGCGGATGATGGGACGCGTTTCGGGGCCGGGCAGGCTATCGTTACGCCGAAGACAATCAAGGCTGAACTGGTCGCGCAATATCGCTTCGACGAGTTCAACGGTCTGGTGGAAAATGCGCAAGCGTTCAAGGACAACCTGATCGTCGAGCGCGATTCACAGGACCCTAATAGATTGAACGTCCTTTATCCGCCGGATTTGGTCAACGCTTTACGAATCTTCGCCGTGCTTGCTCAGTTCCGTTTGCAGTACAATAGGGGTGATACAGCGATCATCTGATATAATGCGAATCGGCGCGGTGCCTGAAATCATCGCGCCGATTCTAACCACTCGAAACGCTGGAGGTTTCAAATGGCTGAACAATGCTGTGTCTACTGGCTTTATGATGTCAACTGCAGCGTTCCAGAAAATGATGGCTATGTTGGCATCACAAATAAACTTCAACAGCGTTTGAGTGAACACCGATCAAAAGGGCGATTCAAATTTGATGGCGTAGAAATTCTTTTTGTAGGCACACGGAATAAATGTCTTGAAAAAGAGATTGGATATCGGCCAACGGCTGGCATTGGATGGAATGCAAATTCTGGCGGCACGTCTGGTAAAACTTATTCACCAGAAGTGCGAAGAAAAATTAGCGCAAATCAAATAGGTCGCAAAGATTCCGAAGAAACGCTCGCGCGGAAGCGCGCGGCTCACGCAAACAGGTCACTAGAGTTGCGAGCTAAATTTGGTCGGCTTGCTTTGGGCAATAAAAGCCGGACTGGCCAGAAACAGTCCGAACAAGAGCGCGCCAAACGTCGGGTAAAAATGCTCGGAAATAAGTACGCTGTCGGAAATAAAAACGCAGCAGGACGCATCATGCCGCAAGAGCAACGTGATGCAATTTCTCTGCGGATGCGCGGGAAGCGCACAAGGCTTGGTGCAAAGTTGTCGCCTGAACAGCGCGCTAATATTAGCGCCGGGCGTACTGGCAAGGGCCTTGGAAATCAGAATTGGCGGAAAAGAATCCGTCGGTTTCCAACAAAGGAGAAAGAGAATGGCGCAACGAATTGCGGGTTAATTGGCCCCTCTATCGAGCAATCGATACCGAACAAATCCGGGTGAATTCAAAGAACGTCCAGATCGGACAACTTTGAGCCAAGCTGCCGCAAAGGCGGAAGGTGCAACGACTAGATCGAAAGATCGTAGGGCCAAGCGGCCCGAAGCGCCCGGCCCCTCTTCCGAGGGTGATGACATAGTCTCCACTGCATAGGAATATGTAGCAGCCGAAAGGCGGTAACGACTTAGCGAGTCGTTGCGAAGAAATTGGATCGCCTTCCTAAAAGTCGACGGCAGCCTCTACCCTTTGAGGGGCAACTTCACCGTCTCGCCATCGGCGCTGGAACGCGCTGGCATCGCGGGACAGGACTACATCCATGGTTACAGCGAACTGCCGCGCGTGCCGTACATCGAAGGCGACGTGTCGCTCGACCCGTTGCTGTCGATGGACGACGTGGAAGCTGTGACGCAAGCGACGGTGACGGCGGAACTGGCCAATGGCAAGACCTACGTCTTGCGCGAGGCATGGTGCCGCTCGGCACTTGAACTCAACACTCGCGAGGGCCAGACTCGCATCCGATTCGAAGGGATCACGTGTGACGAAATAGGATCGTAAAATGGCCGAGGATGAAAAAAAGCCGCTTAATGGCGCAAACTCGCTGGAAGTGACACTGCAGAAAGCCGTCATCGCCAACGGCGAAGAAACGACGAAGCTGGTCTTTCGTGAGCCGACCGGTGCTGATATCGAGCGCGCCGGAAGTCCTGTCATCATCGACTTCACCACCGATCCGCCAGCCGAGCGTTATGATACCAAGGCGATGACGCAGATGATGTCGTTATTGGCGGCGGTGCCACCATCGACTATCCGACAAATGAGCGGCAGCGATTGGGAGTGGGCGGCGCTGCAAATCAAGTACCGTTTTTTCCTGCCGGGTCGTCAGATGTAGACATTCTCGATTGCTATCGGATGGCCAAATATTACTCTGTTGATCCGGCAGAGTTCCTACGTAAACCCCTTTCCGAAATTCAACGCCACGTGTACTGGACATCGAAATTGATCGAGTCACAACGACCTATGGCGGAAGAGGAATAACGTGCCAGACCAAAGAACCGAATTCGAAATAGCGCTACGCGATTCAATATCGAGCGAACTGCGCAAGATCGCCGACGAGATGCGCAACGTGCAGCGCGTGGCGCGCGATATGAGCGACAGCGCGGGAACCGGTGTTGACAAGTTCAGCAAATCTGTCGGCAACGCCACCGAGACGATCAAAAAATCTCGCGAAGAACTCAATGTCGTCGGCAGTTTCTTCAGCGGCTTTGCCAAGGGCTTGCTGGCTCCGCTGGGATCGGTCGCCGCCTTGGAGCAGTTCGGCAAGGCGCTTTACAATGTGTCCGTGCAGCGCATCCAGCTTGAATTGTTTTCCAAGTCCGTTGGCTTCACCACGCAAAACATTTCGATCATGACGCAAACGCTCGCCAACATGGGGATCAGCAGCGAGCAGGCTAGGAATGCCATTGCAGGCATCGGCAAAAGTTTCCGTGAAGCATCAGCCACTGGTGTCGGCAGCCAATTGATCAGAACGCTCAACCAGATGGGCGAGGGCGCATGGGCACAAAATCTTCTGAAGGTCATCAGGACCGGCGATTTTGCGCAGGCCCATGAGATGATGACGCATAAATATGAAACGTGGACACGCGACGCACAATTCTGGTTCACCTCGCAAACCGGAATCGATGAAGCGATGCTGGCGGAATACGCAAAATTCAATAAGGGCGTGAAGGCGGAAATCGATCTCAATCTGAAAAACACTGAAGACTTCGTGCGGCAGGTCAATCAAAACTGGACGAACATTGTCAATGCGACAAGGATTGGTGTCGACGAAGTGCTTGGGCTTTATAAGAAACTAGAGCGAGGGGAAAGGACGCTCGGTCAGACATTTCGCGATCTGTTTGGCATACAGGGGGTGCCGCACGAGAAGGGTACACCGATTGCGCCAGAGATCACCAATCCGCGTATACGGCAGCAGATGGGCTTGCCGCCATTGCCGATGGAAAATGCACCTGACATCGGCCGCACGCCAATTTTGCCCGGCGGACGATTCCAGCCGACTGATGACGACAGATTGCCGCGTGGCGCGCGGCCGATGATGTTTCAAGGCCGCAACGATAATGAACTGCTCAAGACCGAGGAAGATAGCAACCGCGTATTGAAAGAGATTCGCGATCTCGTCGATCCGAGCAGAATGGGTGGGCAAACCGGTGCGCGTACCGCAACCGGTGCATTGCAGGCAACGCTGGGCGGCTTCCGTCGCGGTCTTGGCGGCGGTCGTGGTGCCGGACCGGGCGGAGAGCCGGGGCCGCTGGTGCCAGAAGGCGGGAAAGCAGATGACGAGTCTGGCGCGGGTTTGGCTGGATCAGAATATCTGAAAGCACGTCGTCAGCGCATGGCTGATGAATTGAACGCCGACCCGGAATTGAAAAAGCAATTCGCGGCAATCATCAGCGCCGAGCATGAGAGTGATCCGGTTGCGGTGGCAGAAAGCGCGCTCAATCGTGCTGAATATACAAAAAGCTCAGTCGCGGCACGTCTCACCAAGGCGTTTTATGGACCGCTGCGCAATCCTAATTTTCTCCCCGGCCGCGTGCGCCAACTGGAGCGCGATCCAAAACGCATGGCGCGCCTCATGGCCGCGATTGATGCCGCGTTGGCCGGGAGCAACCTGCTTAAAGGCGCGACCGATCAGGGCAGCGGGGCCGATCCGAACGTCGGCTGGTCCGGCGGGCGCATCAAACGGTTTGGCGAAGTTTACAATGATTGGGGCGGCGGACCGGGCGGACATGAAGGGGCCAGACGATTCCGCGAGGAACAGCAGCGCAGGGTTCGTGAAGGCGCGCAAGGCCGGGACAACCTTACGACCGATGAAATGCAGCGCCGCCAGCAGCGCGAAACCATCGACAAGCAATCGATGCGCGGCGGCTGGGACGGTGATTCCGATCTCGGCACGGCCAAGATCGCGGTTGACTTCAAGAACATGCCGCGCGGTGTCAGTGCCACGGCTGACGCGGACGGCATCTTCAAGGAACTGAAAGTAGCGCGTTCATATCCGATTGCCGCCAAGGATGGCACCGTGGCCGACAGCTTCAACACATGGGCCTACGGTTGATAAATGCCGTTCAAGCCAGCCGAGATTGCCGTTCTCAACGTCAAGGGACGGAATTTCACTGACTGGGAATCCGTAGAAGTCAAACACGTTTTTCAGCAGCCGCCGTTTTTCACTTTTCGCATGACCTGTTCCGAGCCGACGCCGATGGGCAGTGGCGCAGTTGGCTGGTCGAAAATGCAGATCGTGCCCGGCGATGAATGTCAAATTACTCTGGCAGGTCAGCCCGCGTTTGGCGGATTGGTTTTTTCACGACAGGTTTTTTACAACGCGACGCGCCACTACATCGAGATACAGGGCGCGAGCAACGTGATGTCGCTGACGACGGCCGCCGCCGTGACACAAACACACGAATTCAAGAATGTGGATTTCGGTCAACTGGCGCGCGCGTTGCTTTCGCCGACGAGAGTTGCGCTTGAAGTTGTCGGCGGCATGTTGCCGACGCACAAATTTGATCGGGTGTCCATTGTGCCGGGTACAAGCATCATGGATGTTCTGGATATACATGCGCGACCTCTCGGAATTGATTTTACCAGCAACGTAAAGGGAAATCTGGTCGCGGCGATGGGGCCGACTGGAGGTGGAAATACCTTTACCGAAGGCAAGGATATCATCGAGGGTCGTGAGATCATCTACAACCCGGACATGGCGCAGGCTCTTTACGGCGTTGGGCAACGAACGGGCAACGATCAGCAATACGGCCCGAAAGTGTCGCACATGCCCTTCTTTTCCAAAGAGGGCATTGAATCGCTTGGTCAACTGTTTCTGCCGCAAGTGCATCCGGCGGAAATTCCTTCTTGGTCGAATGCAATTCCGCAAGGGCGCGTAAACACCGAGTTCGGCTGGCAGCAACGCGATCAGGTTACGGTCTTCGTCACGGTCTACGGCTGGACCAAGGCCGACGGGAGTCTGTGGAAAGAGAATGAGACCTACTTTGTCAATTCGCCGATGCTGATCATGGACGGCTCGCTGCCATTGACCTCACGCTCAGTCACGTTCGTGCAGGATAACAGCGTCGGGACGCGGACAATTTTGGAATTGTGCAACCCGGCAGCGTTGCAAGGCTTGATCCCGCGCGGATCGCCGGGCTCAACTTCGGAGGGCTAATGTCCTATCGCAACTCTCCAACCCAAATTGGCCGCATGGCATCGATGTCAACGGCGCGTGCCAGCGTACGCGAGTTCGATGACGAACATCTGATGCAGGAAATCAAATACGCTGACGTGTTTCATTCCGAGACACCTAGCAATTTTGAGCGGTGGCAGATGGTCGGCCTGACCGCCGTGCCGCTGAAGCAGGACGAGGATCAGCAGCAGCAGCAACAGAAGCAGCAACAAAAGACGGCAGAAAACAACAGCAACGCCGATTTCAATCACAACCAGCCCAAGGGCGATTCTGCCGAAGCGCTGATGGTTTATGTCGGAGGTTCGCGCTCGCATCCCGTGGCCATGGTCGATGACCGGCGCGTGCGGCCCTACGGCATGAAGGCGGGCGAAGGCGCGCACTACGCGCCGGATGGCTCGGAGCAGATGTCCTATGTCAACGAAAATGGCTACTACGTCGTTTCGCTTGATGGTCCAGCGCATGGCAGCAAGGAAAACAAGACGCGCATGGCCTCGCTGCGCCACGTCAACAAGGACATGCAGACGCACAAAATCCAGCAGGCACAGCAGCAAGGTGGATCGGCAGCAGCCGTAACCACAGACCAGCAACAACAGCAGCAGCGCTATCCGCATGAAGGCAAATCGGTCAACACCGAAGTACGATGCACCAAGGATCGCATCGAGTTTCGCGCTGGCGATAGCGTGGTCGGCTATTTCGAGGCGTCGAGCAAGACGTGGCACATGGAAGGCAACGTCAACACCATGAACTTTAGCGAAAAGATGGTGAGCACGACGCCGTTCATGGATGATCAGGTTTCGTCCCAGCATAACCTCGAAACCGGAGCAACTGATCCTGTTATGGCAAATTCTGGCGGTGAGATACTGACGAATAAAGTGTTTGTTAAAGGCACCGTGCCATCTCCGCCGGATATGATGCTCATGCTTGAGCAGAAAGTCGCGCAACTGGAAGCGCGCATCGCCATGCTGGAAAACAGGTGAGGCATGGCTGCCATCACCGATATCCAGAATCCATGGCGCAAGCTACTGAAGACGCCAGCTTCGTGGCGTGGTGTCATCTTCAATGTCGAGACCGGGGCTAAGCTGAGCGGGCGACGCACGGTGGTGCATGAATATCCGAAGAAGGATCAGCCTTATGCCGAAGACATGGGCCAGCAGGCGCAGCGCTTTCATTTTTCCGGCTATCTGGTCTATCGGCCCGGTAATCCGTTTTACGTCTATACGCAGCAGCGCGAACTTCTTGTGAGGGCGCTTGACGCGGACGGCCCCGGCGCATTGATCCACCCGGTGTTTACATTCGGTAAGGCGCTGCAATGCATGTGCGAACGCTATTCAATGGTCGAGAATCGCCAGCGTGGCGGCTTCACCGAATTCGACATGCAATTCGTCGAGCTTGGTCAGCCGGGCAATCTCGTGGCAATCAAGGACACAACAGCGGCCGTTACGGATGGTGCGACGAGCACGGAAAAGTCTGCGGTCGATAACTTCAATGTTCTCCCCGGATCAGAGAAATTCAGCCCAACCGGACAGCTTTAGGTAGATGGCAAACATAATTATTTCCCCCACGCACCGCGATGCCCTGCTGTCAACGACGCAGCCGCGCATCACCATCGGTTTTCCATTTCGTCTTGCACCGACGCCAGCCTTTATCCAGTTGACCGAGGCCGACGAGGTCAAGGCCGTGGTCAATGGAATTCTCGATGGCTTGGCGCAGACGGTGTCGTCGCTGGCCGGTGAAGCTGGCGGCGCGGCCCGACGGCAGATCGGCGATGTGCGCGCCTTTTATCTGACCATGCTCAGCGCTGGCACATTTGCGACAGAATTGCTCGCTTGCTACACGACCATCCGCCAAGCTGGAGCATCCATTCTCAGCATGGGCATCATGCTGGAGAAGCTGTTCGCCAATCCGCCGCTCAACAGCCACATCTCGATCAGCATTCTGCAATTGGCCATCGTCTTCAACCTGACCACGCAGAGCCGGATGTGGACGACGACGATATTCAAATCGCGCGACGAAGTTGACCAAGCCATCAAGAGCATGAAAAGTTTTTTCGATCAGGCGCGCGAGATGGCAGCCGATGCGATGGATTCGCAGACCTATCAGGAGATCGTCAGCCTGTATGCCTCGTTGATGGAATTTCTCGACAACACATCACGGCCGCTGCCGCGCATGATTCGCATTCCGATGCCGCTGACATTCCCGGTCTACAAAGTGGCGTATCTGGTTTATCAAGACACAACGCGGGCGCAGGAAGTTGTCGACGAGAACGCGATTGTTCACCCAGCCTTTTGTCCGCGAGACCTCAGAGGTTTGAGCGCCTAACATGGCATGGACGACCCCGACGCTTCGCGCCGTCCGCGAGATGGTGAGAAACGATTGCAAGGCCGCTGTCGCCGGATCGATCATGATCGCCAACTCTGTGTTGCGCGTCATGGCCGATGCCATGGCTGGGCTGGCGCATCTGACGCTGCGTTATCTCGACTGGCTGGCGCTGCAATTGCTGCCCGACACCGCCAGCACCGAATGGCTCGACCGGCATGGCGACATCTGGCTGACCAATGCCGACGGCAGCGTTGGCCGGAAATCGCCATCCTATGCCGATGGTGCCGTGGAATTCTCCGGGCTGGCCGGAAGCATCATTCCAGCAGGCGCGGAACTCACCTCGGAAGGCGTCAACTACGAAGTGGTCGACGAGCTTATCCTTGGTCTCGGTACGACGACCGGGCATGTGCGCGCGCTCGATGCAGGATCGGCAGGCAATCTCGATCCCGGCACCGACATTGCCTTTGCTGCACCTATCGCGGGTGTCGACAGCGCGGGCACCGTCGATAGCATGACCGGCGGCACCGATCAGGAAACCGATGCGGAATTGCGCGCGCGCGTGCTGGAACGCATTCGTAATCCGCCGATGGGCGGCAGCGCCGAAGACTATGTCAATTGGACCTTGCGCGTCGACGGCGTGACGCGCGTATGGGTCGCGCCCAACGAAATGGGCATGGGCACGGTGACCATCCGCTTCATGATGGATGATCTGCGCGCCGACGGAATTCCGCTGGCTGGCGATATTGCCGCTGTCACGTCTTATCTCGACACGGTGCGGCCGGTTTGCGTCAAGGACCGATTTATCGAAGCGCCAATTCCAGAACCTGTCAGCTTCACGATTCAGGCTCTCAATCCGAACACCTCGACGGTGAAGGCGGCGATCAGCCAGTCGGTCAGCGATATGCTGCGCGTCAAGGCGCGACCATCCTATTCGGTCGATGGTGTGCTCTATCCGGCGCAAACGATCTACGCGGCATGGGTGTCTGACGCCATCATTCAGGCTCCCGGCGTGGTCTCATTCACGTTGATCATGACTGACCATGTGATGCCGAATAATGGCAACATCGGCGTGCTGGGCACCATCACCTATGTCTAGCGCCGAAATTCCGCACGCTGTCGACCGACACGTCCGCCGTTCTGGCAGCGACTATGCCACGGCGCTTTCGGCATTGCTGCCGACCGGAATAGCGTGGCCGCGCGATGCCGCATCGCTGCTGATGCACACAGTGAGCGGGCTGGCCAATGTCTGGGGCTTCGTCGATGGCCGGGCAGGCGATCTCTTGGAGCGCGAATCCGATCCGCGCGCCACGCTGGAGATGTTGGACGATTGGGAGCGCGCTTACGGCCTGCCAGATCTGTGCGTCAATGAACCGCAAGGCATCACGGCACGACGCGCGGCTTTGCTTCGGCGCATCACCACCATCGGCGCGCAGAGCAGGCAATATTTCATCGGGCTGGCGAAAGATATCGGCTACGACATCAACATCACCGAATATTCGCCGTTCCAGATCGGCGTGTCGCATGTCGGCTACACCAAGGGCTACAACAAGGATGCGCCGAGCCGTTACCGCTGGTATCTCGGGCCGCCGGAAATGCGGTTTTTCTGGACCATCGATGTCGGCAAGCTCGCTGAATTTTATTTCCACTGTGCGGCGGGACAATGCGGCATCGATCCGCTGTTGCGCAATGGCAAGGCGACCGATCTGGAGTGCATCATCAATCGTAGCAAACCGGCGCATACCATCGCGCTGTTCGACTATTCACACCTGCATATCAAAATCAGTCCGCCAGCGGCGCAGCTAACTCTCAGTCCAGTTGCTCCAGTCAAGGTCTACTCGCGCGATCCAAAGAAGATATCGCCAAACTCGGCTAATTTGGCGCTGTCAACGACAAGTCCGCAACGTGCGTCACTAGGTAAATTCAGCATTGCGCAAGCTAATGCCGTGTTGAGCACAACCGCGCCATTCCTCCGTGTCGGCGTACCGGCCATCTTCAGGAGTCCGACAAGGCGCGATTTGGCGCTCAGCACGACCGCACCGACGGTGATCGGTTGGACACCGGCTGTTTGGGGCAACGCTGTACTCTGGTATCGCCCGGAAGGTCTGCTGAACAGCGCCAATCAGTTACCGGCTGATGGTGATGCCATCAACGTGTGGCATGACAGTAGTCCCAACGCGATGCACTTGCATCCGACTTTTGTAGGCGGCGGATCAAGCCCGATATATCGTTCTGCTGGCTTGAACGGGAAACCTACTGTTGACTTCAGTTCAAGCAGCGGCATGTCCGCATTTTTAGGTCTCAGCGGAACGCCGGGGGCGCTGTCCATTTTTGCCGTCGCAATTATGAATTCGGCAAGTGAATCTGATGCTGGATTGGCTTCGTTTAGTGGAACAACTCAGATCAATGACTACGACAACGTGGTGTCGCTGGCCTTTGGCCGCGAATCAACAAATCAAACTGTGCGTGTTTATCGCAATCTTGCCGAACTCGGTTCCAAGAGCGCGCCAGCCTATGGCACTCCGATGCGTCTTGGCATGGCAGTCGGTAACGGCATTGGCGTCAGCTACGTCAATAATGTCGTTGGATCAGCACAAATAACCAGTACGGCTCCGTTTGCACAGAACGCCTATCTGACAGTTGGAGCAGGCTATCAGGGCAATCAGCCGTGGCGCTTCTGGCACGGACCGATCTCCGAAATAGTTATTATTGGCGGCTTGTTGTCAGGGGCCGATCAGAACAACCTCGATCAATACTTCCGTTTGAAGTACGGACTCTAAAAGGAGTTGAACCGTGCAGTATAATAAGCCATTCGATCAGACCGACCCGAACGCGCCGTACAACAACGGCAATCCGGCCACCGGCACCGATGGATCAATTCCGCCAGCAGAGGCCATCGAATTTCCGCAGCGGGAAATTGTCAATGTAATCCAGTGGGCATTTGATCATGGCTACTTGGATCAAACCGGTACACTGTGCGCCGCGCCAACCAATCTTGACCTTCAGCAGTTGCGCAAGGCCATTGAGGGATTCATTCGGTCGCAACAGCCGTTTCCTCTGCTCAAGGCCAATACGACTTCTTACATCAACGCCACGCTTGGGTCAGACACGGCTTATGATGGCACGTCTGCTACCGTCAGCGGCACGCATGGGCCGTTCGCTACCATTCAGCGCGGCATTACCGAAGCGCTGAAATATAATCTTGGCGGGTTTAATTATACGATCAAATGCGCTGACGGCACTTATACTTCATCGACCATCGGAGGCTACCCGCAGAACGGCTCTGGCACCATTGCGCTGGTCGGCAACAGCGCCAGCCCTGCATCCTGTGTCATTGGTTGTCCGCTTGGCACCACCATGCTCCTGCTAAGCGGGGCGAATTACAGCATTGATGGATTCCGCGTTACGGCGGGAATTTCCCCGCGCGCTGGCGATCAAAATGCTCTCATTTGGGCGCAGGGCGCGACTCTCACAATTCCAAGTGGAGCCACCCTTGAACTTGGTCCGACAACGATAAACAATTCTCCACAACTGCAAATAAATGG
>Ga0066903_100000424_pt1 | contig 26081 bp, 21 predicted proteins | sample PanSoiMetaGPlot1_FD_67491 | JGI IMG/M metagenome (GOLD analysis project Ga0066903, IMG submission 67491) | Tropical forest soil microbial communities from Panama analyzed to predict greenhouse gas emissions - Panama Soil - Plot 1 (version 2) | ecosystem: Environmental > Terrestrial > Soil >... | reverse complement strand
GTCCCCCGTTGACCATCCTCACGATGGCATCGGCCACCTGGTCGGAGGGGACGATCGAGTCGACGTGGACATGTGCGATCGCATTGGCGGGCATCCCGCCGTAGAGCGCCTCGTCCGGATCCTGCACGATGGCGCCGCCACCATTGTCCTTGATCACTCCCAGTCCGGCGGTTCCATCGTCGCGGGTGCCCGAGAGCACCACGCCCACGACCTGCCCGTCGCGCGCGGCGGCGGCCGAGCGAAATAGGACGTCCACCGACGGGCGGTGGCCGTTCTCCCGCGGGCCGCGCACGACGTGCATGAACCCCGGGCGCACGGTCAGGTGATTGTCGGGCGGGGCGACGTAGATCCGCCCGGGAACAATCGGCTCGCCGTGAATGGCATGCGCCGCGCTGAGCGGGCCCCGATGCGAGAGCAGCTCGGGCAGCGCGCCCGAGGAGCCCGGGCTGATGTGCTGCACGACGAACACGGCCGCCGGCAAGTCGGCCGGCAGACCAGCGACCAATTCGCCCAGGGCCTCGACGCCCCCTGCCGACGCGCCCACCACCACGATGTCGTGGTGATGGACCTCGGCCGTCATCCCGATCCGACGATCGGGTCGTGCCCGAGTGAGCCCCGCGTGGTCTCCATCGTCGGCCTCAACCTGGCCACCTCGGACCCCGACGCAAGCGGCAGCGTGAAGGAAAACTTGGCCCCTGACTCGGTGGCATCGTCGATCCACAGCGCGCCGCCGTGCGCTTCGACCAGCCCCTTGGCGATGAAAAGCCCCAATCCCCGCCCGTTGTGCGCGTCGTCGTGCCCCCGCCAGAAGCGGTCGAAGATATACGGACGGAGGTCCGGGGGTATCCCCGGTCCGGTGTCGCTGACCGTCATCAGGGCCTGCGCGCCGACGCGTCGGCCCGTGACGGTGATTTTCCCCTCGGGAGGCGTGAACTTGATCGCGTTGCCGATCAGGTTCGACAGCACCTGCATCACCCGATCCCGATCGCAGCGCACGAACACGTCGCCGTCGACATCGAAGCTGAGCGTCAGCTTCTTGTCCACCGCGAGCGGCCCGAGCAGGGTCGTGGAGTCTTCCAACAGGCGCCTGACATCGTGGGGCGCCAGCACCAGCGTCAGCCGGCCGGAATCCAGGCTGCTGATGTCCAGCAGATCCTCGATCATGCGCCGCATCTGGCGGACGCCGCCGCGGATGCGCTCCAGCTGCCGCCAGCCCTTGCGCCGCTCCCCGCCTTCGGGCGGCGAGCGCAAGATCATCTCGGTCGTCAGCTGGATCCCCATCAGCGGGTTGCGCAGATCGTGCGAAACGAACGACAGCACGTCCTCGCGGGCGCTGATCGCCTCCTGCGCCCGCTCGTAAAGGCGCGCGTTGTCGATCGCCAGCGCGGCGTGCGCCGCCAGATCGCGCGCGGTCGACAGCGTCGCGTCCGTGTAGCGGCGGTCGGATCCCAAGGAGACGAGCGTGATCACGCCGATCGCCGTCTCGCGAACGATAAGCGGCACGACGATCAGCGAGCGCGCCCCGGCCCTCCGGACCAGGAGGTCGTCCCCGAGCCCGGCCCCGATCGAGGCGAGCAACGCGGGCGAGCACTCCGGGACCAGCAACGGCTGTTGCGTGCGCAACACGTGACCGAAGATGGTCGTCTCGTCGGCCTTCGCGGTATCCCCATGCAGCCAGCCGAGCGCCGCCGCCATCCGCAGATCCGCGAACGCCACCTCGAGCCGGGTGGTCAGGCCGCCCGCGTCGACCAGGTCGACGATGCAGACGTCCGCGAGCACGGGGACCGCCTGGCGGGCGACGATCGAAAGGTTGGCGCGATAGTCGAACGACGAGCCGAGGGCCGCGCTCGCCTGCGCGAGAAACTGAAGCTTGTCCTGCGCGCGCTTGAGAGCCGTGACGTCGGTCAGCGTCGTCCGGAAACCGGTCATGTTGCCGTGCACATCCTGGCGGGGGGCGATGGTGACCTGGACGGTGAGGTCCCGGGCGTCCTTCGTCCGCAGGTCGATCTGAGCTTCGACGCGGGCCCGATCGCGGGCGCAGCGCCGGATCAGGTCGCGCAGGGCCCATCGATTGCTGCCGACCATGAACGCCGTCAGCGGCAACCCGACCAGCAGCGCGCGGCCGACGCCGAGCATGGTCCCGGCAGTCATGTTGGCTTCCATGATCCTCGTTGTTCCATCCAGGGTCATGTAGCCGATCGGGGCCAGATCGAAGAGGTCGGCGAAACGCGCCTGCGATTCCATCAGCGCGCCCTGCGACTCGCGCAGCTCCACGTTCTGCGTCTCGAGCGCGAGCTGCTGCAGCTCGAGGTCGCGGACCAGCTGTTCCCGCTCGCCGACGGCGAGGGCGGCGACCTGGACCTCGAGCTCCCTCACCCGCGCGACGAGCTGGTCGGGCGTCAACTGCTCGACGAGGCTGGCTCGGGCGGGGCGAACGGCCCGCACGGCCGGGCGCGACTTCACCGACGGCCTCCCCGTCGGTCGGTCACAGACATTTGACCCTCCCGCGCTTGTTTGTTGCCGCCAACGCTCCCTAGTCCCATGAAAATCAAACCTATATTCCGCCTTGGCGGAGCGGGGTCAAGGTCGATCCTTATCCCGGATCGCGGCCGCGCGCCTCGCGAGTTTCACTCTGCTTGATTGGCCTGGTGCTTGGCGTATCGTTCGGGCCGAGCGAAATGTGGAGGTGATCTAACGTGAAGAAGCAGAAGGGGAAAAAACGCCCGGCCCGACCGCAGCCGCGCGGCCCCGCTGACAAGGCCGCGCCGGCCGCCAAGGTCGCGGCGCCGCCGACCAAGCCGGAGCTGGCGGCGCCCATCCCTGAGCCCCCCGAGCCGGCGGTCGTTCCCGGCTTTCCGATTGTCGGACTGGGCGCCTCGGCCGGCGGGTTGCAGGCGCTGGAAGAGTTCTTCTCGAACATGCCGGTCGACAGCGGGATGGCGTTCGTCGTCGTCACGCACCTGCACCCCGATCAACCGAGCATGCTGAGCGAGCTGGTGGGCCGGAAGACGGCCATGCCGGTGACCGAGCTCAAGAAGAGCACGATCGTCGAGCAGAACCACATCTACACGATCATGCCGGGACGCAACGTCGCGATGTTCAAGGGCGCGCTTCAGCCGATGACGCCCGACCGGACCGCGCCCTTGTCGCTGCCGATCGACTATTTCTTCCGATCGCTCGCCCAGGATCAAAAAGATCGGGCCATCGGCATCATCCTGTCGGGGACCGGCAGCGACGGGACGCTGGGCTTGAAGGAGATCAAGGGCGCGCTCGGCATGGTGATGGTCCAGCGCGAGGAGTCGGCGAGCTACGCCGGCATGCCCCAGAGCGCCATCGCGACGGGCCTGGTCGACTACGTGCTGGCGCCCGCCGAGATGCCCGCGAAGCTGGTCGCGTACGTCAAGGACGCGTACGGCACCCCACCCCGGGTGCTGGCCAGAGAGGGCGTTCCGCAACCCGATGCCCTGCAGCAGATCTTCGTCTTGCTGCGCGCGCGCACCCGGCACGACTTCTCGCAATACAAGGGGAGCACCATCAACCGCCGCATCGAGCGGCGGATGAACGTGCACCACCTGGACAGCCTGAAGCGCTACGTCCGCTTCCTGCAGGAGAACCCCGCCGAGCTGGACCTGCTGTTCAAGGAGCTGCTGATCGGCGTGACCTCGTTCTTCCGCGACCCGGAGGCGTTCGAGGCGCTGTCGGCCGCGCTGGGCGTGGTGCTGTCGAAGAAGCCCGACAATTATCAGGCCCGCATCTGGGTCCCCGGCTGCTCGTCGGGGGAGGAGGCGTATTCGATCGCGATCCTGCTGCGCGAGTTCATGGAGCGGACGAAGAAGCCGCTGGCGGTGCAGATCTTCGCCACCGATCTGGATTCGGACGCGATCGATCTGGCGCGCGCCGGCCTCTACCCGCTGGGGATCGCCAACGACGTCGCGCCCAAGCGTCTCAAGCGCTTCTTCGTCCGCGAGGACGACGTGTTCCGCGTGACGAAGGACCTGCGCGAGATGGTGGTGTTCGCGCCGCAGAACCTGATCGAGGACCCGCCCTTCACGAAGGTCGACCTCCTCTCTTGCCGGAACCTGCTCATTTACCTGGACGGTTCGTTGCAGCGGCGGCTGCTGCCGATCTTCCACTACTCACTGCGGCCGGACGGGCTTCTGTTCCTCGGCTCGTCGGAGAGCATCGGGGCCTTCAGCTACCTGTTCGGGACGCTCGACAAGAAATGGAAGGTCTTCCACCGCAAGGAGGTGGCCGAGGGGACGTACATGGCGGAGTTCCCCGCCGGGATCCGCGGCACGCCGCCGCCCGACGCCCGCGGGGTGGCGCCGGCGGTCCGCCCCGCCGATCCCAACGCGCTGCAGGGCGCCGACAGGCTGATCATGCGCGAGCTGCTGCCGCCCACGGTGATCATCCGCGAGCGCGGCGACATTGTGCACATCCACGGGCGCACGGGGATCTTTCTGGAGCTGACGCCGGGGCCGCAGCCGGTCGCGAACATCTTCAACATGGCGCGCGACGGCCTGCAGCTGGAGGTGGCGTCGCTGGTCCGTCAGTCCGCCGTGACCGAAGGCGAGATCATCCGCCGCGAGGTGCGCTTCAAGCCGAACGGCGCCGAGCTGCTGGTCGATCTGCGGGCGAGGCGTCTCACCGACCCGGAGCCGTTCCGGGGCCTCATCATGATCTCGTTCGAGGGGCTGCGGCCGATGGTCCCGCCAAAGGACAAGAAGGCCAAGGGCGACGTCAAGCCGAGGGCCAACGATCGGGTGAGCGAGCTCGAGCGCGATCTTCAGTACACGAAGGAGAGCCACCAGAAAACGATCGAGGAGCTGGAGACCGCCAACGAAGAGCTGAAGTCGACGAACGAAGAGCTGCAATCGACCAACGAGGAGCTGCAGAGCGCCAACGAGGAGCTGGAGACCTCGAAGGAGGAGATGCAGTCGCTGAACGAGGAGCTGCAGACGGTGAACACCGAGCTGTCGGGGAAGGTCGAGGAGCTGTCGCGCGCCAACGACGACATGAAGAACCTCCTCAACGCCACCGACATCGCGACGATCTTCCTCGACAACGAGCTGAACATCACCCGCTACACCGAGCAGGCCAAGCGGATCATGCGGCTCATCCCGTCCGACGTGGGCCGCCCGATCGTCGACCTGGTGACGAAGATCCGCTACGCCAACCTGGCCGAGGACGCGCGCCAGGTGCTGAGCACGCTGATCTTCAAGGAGGTCGAGGTGCAGGGCGAGGAGGGCGGCTGGTACTTCATGCGCATCCTCCCCTACCGGACCACCGACAACGTCATCGACGGGCTGGTCATGACGTTCCTGGACATCACCAAGATCAAGTCGCTCGAGCAGAACCAGCAGCGGCTGATGCAGGCGATCCGGACGTCGCCGACCACCGTGTTCGGCATGGATCGCGATCTCAAGTACACCTGGATCGCCAGCGGGGCGTTCGGCCGGTCGCCCGACGCGATCATCGGCCGGAAGGACGAGGATCTGTTCGACGCGGACAGCGCGCGCCGCCTGACCGAGTTCAAGCGGCGCGCCATCGAGGGGGGCGGCGGCACGCGCCACACGACGAAGCTGACCATCGACGGCGAGACGCGCCTTTACGACTTCTACCTGGCGCCGATGAAGGACGAGGCCGGCAAGATCATCGGCGTCGCCGGCGTCCACACGGACGTCACGTCCGTCGTCAACTCCTGACCTTGCCACGGTCGCAAGCCTTCATTGGTGCGACCTACAATTGAGCAACACCAAGTTTCCAAGCGTGCGGATCCTGGGCTATGGTCCGTGCCGTGGGAGACGGAGGTTCCAGCGTCGTCGAGCGACCCGCGGTTCATTCCCGCCGGCAGATCCTGGCGGGAACCGCGGCCTGGTTGGCCGCAGACCGACGGGCATGGGCCGCTGCAGCGTCACATTGCAGCCGTGAGTTGATCAGCGATCCCAACGATCCTTGGTCCTATCGGGACCGTGGCGATCGATGCGAGGGGACCTTCACGCATACGATCGCCAATTCGTTCGACCTCCTCGGGCTCACGCACGAAGCTCTCACGTTCGAGATCGCGCGACAGGAGTCGTTGATCCTAGGCTGGCCCCTGCTTCCGCGCGGCATTCACCTGCAGGCGCGGTCGACCCCTTGGCCAACCGACGACCGAAGCCGCCGCGTCTATTATCAGATGGACGCGATTCGTCCCCGGACCGAGACGCAGTTCGTATGGAAGCTGGACGTCTTGCGCCACCTCAAGGTGAGGGACGACAGCCTCGGATTGGTGGGATTGACCGATCTCCCCGTGAACGGTCGCAATCAGCAGGTGTATGTACCGCTCGGCAAACCCAACTCCGGAACGAGCGGTGCGGGGCATTACCGGGCTACGTTCATTCCTTCGCGACAAATGGTCGCCGTCACGATGACGGTCTCCAAGGAGCGCCCGGGTGGGACGCGAAGGGGTGACCCCGTTCCCCTGAAACAGAAAGCGTTCTTTCCTCTCCAACCGTTCGAGGTCTCCCTCACCCTCAAGGAGCCGGGGATCTACGAGGTCAGCCTCGATGAGGACCTCGGCACGTCGGCCAAAAAAAAGGATCGGCATCCGGATGGTGGCGCGTCGCCGTCGGAGCTCCTGACGTTCCTCCTCCTCCATGGTCCGCCTTAATCTCAGGATCGGGAAAGATCGCAAGGTCGACCGAACGGAGGAGGCGCTCAGGGAGCGCATCCAGCGCGAGTCGCGCGCGCTGGCGGCCGATGCGGCTGTCGGGACGCCCATCGATCCCGCCCGCCTGGCCGCCGTCGAGTCCGGCCACCGCCTGCTGACGATCCTGGGAGCGAGCGAGGCGCCCAAGGAGCGGTCTCGCTGGCTGGTCATTCTGCTGTTCGTACTGGCGGCTGCGGGCGCGGCGGTCTTCGCAGGGACGCGAATGCCCTCGGCGCCCTTCGTCCTGACGGCCAGGGCCACGCACGTTCAGATCAGGACCAGCGGGACCGGTACGCTGTTCGAAGATCTCCCGATCGATCGACTGGGAATGGGCCAGATCGAACGGGTGGATCTCCCGCGCGTCGGGCGGCGGCCAGACCACGCCCAGCGCGACAGCAAGGGCCGGCCGCTCACGCTCGTCCTCGAAGCGATCGCCGGAAATGCCTCGTCGCTGGTGCTCGGGACGACGATGCTGATGCCGAACGCGAAGCTGTCGCTGTCGGGTGGGCGGGATGTCGTCTTGAGCATCGTGCCTCCTTCGGAGCCCGTCTCGGTCACGCTCGGCGGCCGGTTGGCGTTGCACATGGACGGCTACCCCGATGCGCCTTTCGACCTTCAGCCTCGCGACCGGGCCACGGTCGACTTCGGCGGCGCCGTGGATCTCAGCTTCCATCTCGCGCGGGCGACGGGCTGCGTGATCTGCCGGCCGATCCGCCTCGGGACGATCGCGTTCGAGGACGAAGACCTGGTCTCGAAAGGCGGCCACACGCAGGTCAGGCGGGTGTCCGGCATCATCGGAGGCGAGCTCCGGATCGGGGACCGGCAGCAGCTTCGGAAGCTCGAAGCGGGCGAGGACCTGGAGCTGGGTCTGGCTGACGCCGAGCTGAGGATCCTGCGGGTCGATTCCGGTGGGGAGATTTCCGTCGAGGTGACGGGGCAAGCTTCCTCCATCCTGGTCGGGACGAGCCGCTCCAATCTGATCCCGACGTGGTTTCAGTGGATCACATCCCGCCACTGGGCGGTGACGTGGTCGCTGGCGCTGGCGGCGTTCGGCGTTCTCCTGCGCCTCGCTCGTTTTCTGGGCGCGCAGGTATGAAACCAGCCCGCCTCGCCACCCTGGTGACCGCGGGCATGGCCGCGCTGATCTCGTCGAACGGCCAGGCGGGGCCGATTCATGCAGATGCGGAACGCGCTGCTGCCGTCGCGGACGCGAAGCGTTCCGTCGTCGCCATCGAAGGCCTCTTCTCCACAGGAAGGCCCCGGATAGGTTCGGCCATCATCGTCGGTTATGAGCCGCCGTTCGTCTATCTCGTCACCGCAAAGCACAACGTTCGCGCAAACCCAGTCAACAGCGTCTCTGTGGGGAACACCGATGCCCCGGAGAAGTCCAACACTGCTGCGGCCGAGGCGCAGCCGCCGCTGGCGCATCCGATCAATGTCACCTTCTGGTTCTCGCCGCTGAACGAGCCCAAGGAGGCCAACGTCATGTACGAATCGGAGCTGGATCTGGTCATCCTCCGCGTCACGGTCGAGGAGAAGAATTACCAAGGTGAGCTCGACAAGCTCCGCGCCGTTCAGACGCGTCTCGACCCGCCGGTGTTCTCCCCGGGCGCCGCGCAGCAGACACCCCTCCAGCTGATCGGCGCTGAGACGTCGAGCCAGGGCGGGCTCAAAGAGCTGGACGCGCCGGCCGCGCTCGAGAAACCCCTGCCCGGCAAGATCGCGCTCTCGAGCAGCGGCCTCAAGCTCGGCTTTTCGGGAGGCGCAGTCCTCGACGCGGAGGGTGGGCTCGTCGGCATGCTGATCGATGATACGGGCACGCAGGGTTACGCCATCCCTGCTCAGGCCGTCGACGATGCCCTGAATGTCAAATCCGAGCCCGGTATTCGTCACAACCTGGTCGGCAAGGTGACCAGCCTCCAGCTGCGCGACTTTCCGCCGAACGCCGACCTCACGATCGGCACGCATGCCCCACAGGCCGTCGGGACCACGGTCAAGCGGTTCGTCGAGGCGAACCAGCCTTCGCAGCCGATCCAGATCAGCGCCCCAGGGTATTTGACTCTCAACGACCATGTCCGCACCACTGCCGGAGCCCGCCTGGACTGTCCGGTCCACCTGGTGCGCCCGCGCGATCGGTTCTGGTTCTGGGCGCGCCTCCCGCTCTACGGAGCGGCCTTGGGCGGATTCGCGTGGGCGGTCATCGAGGATAACAGCGCCGCGAACGCGCAGGCCGACTTCATGAACCACCCCTCGACGGCGGCACAGAACAGTCGCGACGAACACAATCGACGAGCCGACATCCTGTTCATCAGCGCGGCGTCCATCGCTGTCGCAACGGCAGCGGCCGATCTCTTTTATTTCCATGCGGGACGGCGCTCGACCCTGGGCGGCGACTGCGGCAACTGAGCGTCCGGCCCCCGCGCCGCGCTCAGTTGCTGCACGTCCCGAGGTCGCTGTCACCCGAGGTGACGCAAGTACCGTTCTCCGGGCAGTGAGGCGCGCTGCCCCGGCAAAACGACACGCAGATGCCGCTGCTGCAGAGCTGGGAGCGGCAATCCGCGTCGCGCACGCAGGCAGCGTTGAGACCGGCCCCGGCGGTCGAAAGCGTGGAGACACAGCGCCCCTGATAGAAGTCGCAAATCCCCGATTCGCATTCGCTGTTGGCGGCACAGATTTCGTAGCAGATGTCGAGCTCGGTGGCGCAGGCACGACCGACAGGACAGTCCGCGGTGGTGAGGCAACTCGGCGTGCACATGCCCATGGGAGAGCCGAGGCAGACCGCGCTGCTCGCGCACGCCGGAGTGGCAGCCAGCGGGTCGCAGAGCCGGAAACATTCCCCCCCGGGCAGCCCCGTGGCGCTCTCCAGCGCGCAAAACGCGCCCGGCTGACATTCGTCGTCGCAGTCGCAGGACCATCCATCCTGGACAGACCCCGTCGGGCGCCGACAGGTGGGACCGACCGTGGCATCTCCCCCATCGGGCCCGTGCGCGCCATCGCCGCCGCAGGCCCCGACCGACAGCCCGATGACCAAGGCGGCAACCAATCTGAAATGCGAATCTGACATCATGGTTGCCTCCAGTAGGGAAACAGGTTGCTGGGCACGACCAACGTATCCCGGAGCTCTGTCATGATTTGCCCGGGCACACGTTGGCTGTTCCAGAGGGCCAGAATGCTGCCGGTGGTCAGCTGCGCCACGTTGGGCCACGACTGGTTGCCAGCGATCGTGGCATTGAGCGTGAACTCACCCTCCACGCAGCCCACGGTCTGGTATCGCGCCGTCCCGTCGGGATAGAGGGCCGTGGCACGCACGCCCGTGCCGCTCCCGTCGCCATCGGCTCTGTTCCAGGCGAGGAAGAATCCGCCTCCGGGCAGCGTCGTGACCGTTGGATGCAACTCGTCCGAGCCTCCCTTTCCGACGAAGAACGGATCGGTCAACGGCGTTGCGTTCGCGTCGAAGATCCGAGCCGTGACGGACCAAAAGCCCGCTTCAAGCTTCGTCCAGACGACGATCAGGCGAGAGCCGTCGAACGCCGCGAGCACGGTCTTGTCGAACAGCGGCGGATCTGCGTCGCTGTCGGAGTCGACCGTCAGGGGATCGCCGACCGGCGAGAGCGTGTCAGTGAACTTTTGAAGCCTCACCCGGCCTATCTTCAGATCCCACTCGTACCAGACGAGCACGAACTCTCGGTCGGCCAGCGCGACGGCCTGAATCGCCTGGACGCTGCGGCTTCCGACATCGACCTCGACGGGATCGCCCGCGGCGGAGTTTATGGTCGCGAGGGGCTTTATCCCCTGGGAGCCGCGCCCGAAGGCGCGGGCGCGGACGGTCGTGAGTATGGGCGTCGCCCGCGTGTTGGTCAGCCACAGAACGACGAACTCCTCCGTGCGTGGGTTGGTTAGAAACGGAACGGCCACCGGCAGGTCGACGTCCTCGCTGACGTCGACGCTGGCGACCAGGAAGGGAACCGGGGGCTGGTCGGTGGTCTCGCCCGCGCACCCTGTCTTGCCCAGCAGCATTCCCTTGACCTGAAGCGGGTCCGCACCCGCTACGCTCGCGTACGTGATGAGACCGTAGTCGGCATCGGGAAGCGGCCCGGCGATGGAGGCGAGACCACGCAGGTCGGGAGCGGCCGCGCTGGGCTGGATGGCATCGAGGACCTCGTCGGCGGTCGTCCGGCAACCGGCGAGAACGCGCCCATCCTGGCCGATGGCGACGCCGCGCAGCTCGGTCCCTTCGCTCGCCACCGTCGGGGCAGACCGAAAAACCACGTATGCCCGACCGGAAGGTAGCGGCGCGAGCGCCAGGGGATTGTCGACGAAATCGTCCGTCGTGTGCGCGGGCAACAAGGCGTCGTCCCGCTGGACCTCCTTCTTACACAACTCGTCGTTGTGGGGACGCCAACAACCCACCGTAGCGGCAATGAGGAGAAACGCCAATGCGCTTCGCAAGGACACGACGCCCGCGCTCGTTTGTGTATGAGCGAGCGCGATGATAGGTGCGCATTTAGATCATTGCAAGAAGGCGCGGAATGCGTCTTCAGGCTTCCCTTGGTCATGTTGGCCGAGCAGACAGGTCGGGCCATTTGCTCTCACCTCATACAGGGCGGACCCCAGCAAGGACTGGCAGGGCGCCTCGAAGTCGCAAGTCAGTGGCATGGCTGCGCGAACAGCGTGATCGGCACCCCCTTCACCATGACGATGCAAGCCTGCCCGCACGCGAGAATGGCTGCGGTAGTTGGGCATGTTCGGATCGTCTGCTCGTGGCGCTCGGCGGTGCTCGCCCCGTCGGCAACCGCCCCATCGTCGGGGCCCGCGCCCGTCATGCACGCGGGTCCTAGCCCCAACAAACCCGCAATCAGAAGCGCCCGCGGAATCACAACCGGATACAACGCGGGATCGCTTCGTTTGTGACTGACGACGGGCGCCCGAGTCATCGCAACCGTTTGCCCTCGCCCAGCGAAGCGGGGAGAGGGTAAGGGAGAGGGGTCGCCGCTTCGTCGCGGGCCCCCTCTCCCGCCCAGTGACAGGCGCGCCGCCGCGGCGCGCGCCGCCGGTGGTAACGTGCCGATAGTGGTGGGCGCGCCTTTGAACAGCGGGATGCCGGAGACCAAGTACGTCCTGAACGGCGCGGTCAGCATCGCCTATCAGGTGCTGGGCGACGGGCCTATCGACATCGTCCACACGCCGGGGTGGATCTCGCACCTCGAGCTGGCGTGGGACTCGCCCGAGACGGCGCGCTGGTACCGGGCGCTGGCGTCCTTCTCGCGCCTGATCGTCTACGACAAGCGCGGCACCGGGATGTCGGACCGGTCGGCCGAGCAGTTCAGCCTCGAGACACGAATGGACGATCTGCGCGCGGTGATGGACGCGGCCGGTTCGCAGCGCGCCGTCCTGTTTGGCATCTCCGAGGGCGGCCCGATGTCGCTGCTGTTCGCGGCGACCTATCCGGAGCGGACCAGCGCGCTCGTCATCTATGGTTCGTTTCCGCGGCGCGTGAGCGCGCCGGACTACCCCTGGGGACACGCCGACGCCCTGCTCGCGCGCGAGCGCGCCGCCATCCAGCAGCACTGGACCGATCCAGACCACGACTTCTGGACGCAGTCGTCGCCATCCAGCGCCGGGGATGCCATCGGGCGGGCCGCGCTGGCGAAGTTGCGGCGCATGAGCGCGACACCCGGCGCGGCGCTGGCGCTAGTGGAGATGAACGCGGCCATCGATGTCCGGGCCGTCCTGCCGAGCATTGCCGTCCCGACCCTGGTGCTGCACCGAAAAGGCGATCGGCGGTTCGACATCGGGGGCGCCCGCCTGATGGCGGAGAAGATTCCGGGCGCGCGCTTCGTCGAGCTCGGCGGCGAGGACCATTTTCCGTGGCAGCAGGACAGCCGCGCAATCGTGGACGAGGTCAAACAGTTCCTGACCGGAGAAGGCCACGCCGAGGAACCGGATCGAATCCTGGCCACCGTGCTGTTCACCGACATCGTCGCCTCGACCGACACCGCCCAGAGACTGGGCGACAAGACCTGGGGGGATCTGCTGGAGCGCCACCAGCGCGAGGTGCGCGCCGAGCTGACCCGCTTTCGCGGAACGGAGATGAAGACCACCGGCGACGGATTCCTGGCCGTCTTCGACGGGCCCGCCCGCGCGATCCGCTGCGCGCAGGCGATCGTCGCCGGCGCGGCCCGCGTTGGCCTCGGCGTGCGCGCCGGCCTCCACACCGGCGAGACCGAACGGTTGCGTGCCGACGTCGGCGGCATCGCCGTTCACATCGGCGCGCGGGTCGCGTCGCTCGCGGCCCCCGGCGAGGTCCTGGTCTCGCGCACGGTCCGCGATCTCGTGGCGGGCTCGGGCTTGAAGTTCGAAGGACGCGGGACGCACACGCTCAAGGGCGTGGCCGAGGACTGGGCGCTGTACGCCGCCGTCCCCGAGTCAGACTGAGCGTCAGCATCAAGAGGAAGGTCCAGCAGCCGGCGCGGTCGCTGCCAGCATCGCCAATTCGACAGTTACACCCGCTCTTCTTCATCGGACCGGCCGAACCATCGACGGCTGCGTCGCTGTCGCCGCCGACACCAGCGCCGCCCGAGCCGGCCGCGCCCGCGCCACCGCCGCCCGCACTGCCGCCGCCCGCACTGCCGCCGCCCGCACCGCCGGTACCTCCCCCGCCACCTCGTCCGGTGCTGCCACCGCCTCGACCGCCCTCGCCACCGTTCGCGCCACCGCTAGCGCTCGCGCCGCCGCTCCCGCTCGCGCCGCCGCTCCCGCCCGCCGCGCCCGCGCCGCCGCCCACGCCCGCTGCGCCCGCACTTCCCCCCACGCCCGCGCCGCCGGCTGCGCCAGCACCGCCCGTGCCCGCTGCGCCCGCGCCGCCGCCGGTGCCGCCGGCCCCGCCACGCCCGCCTGTTCCACCGCCGGGAACGAACTCGTACGCGCCCATGTCGACCTTCGCGCCCTGGGGCCGCGCGACGAAATCGAAATCGTGATCGGGCGCCTGCGTCGCGGTTCCCGAATCGATGCCGGGACTGCCGGCCTGCAAGTGAAGGTCCGTCGCGCTGACGTAGCGCGGGTCGACCGACACCGTCCCCGCGCCCGGCGTGACGTTCTGGAAGTTCTGCAGATTTCCCCAGACGTCCGAGCTCGTGATCGTGATCGTGCCGCCCGTCTCCGCTATGACACCCGAGTTCGAGTTCGTGATGATCGTGTTCCGCACGTCGAAGACTGCCGCCCCGCGGACCTCGATCCCCGTGTAAGCGTGGTCGATGGTGCAGTTGGCAACCGAAACCGGCCCTGTGTCCGAGTAGATCTGAACGGCGATCGAGTGCAACAACGAGTTGGTGACCCGGAGCGATCCGGGGCCTTGGTTCAAGATCCCCTGGTTGGTGTTCGTCACCTCGATCGCGTCGACGCTCAGGTCGCCGCCCTTCTGCATGACCACGTACGCGCCGGTGTCGAACTTGCTCCGGCTGATGGTGGACGACCCTCTGGGCTCGCGGCTGTAAAACAGAATGAAGCCGTCGTTCGCGTTGCGGATGATCGCGCCGGTCACGGAAGCCGACCCCCGTACCCAGATCCCTTGCCACCCCGCGCGTGACGCCGTGTCGGTCTCGGCCTGCAAGAGGACCGGGCTGGCGGGCGTGCCGTCGACGACGAACGTCGTCACCTGAAACAGGATCTTGCCGCTTCCGCCGGTGTTGGTGCTGGAGAACAGCACCGTGGTGCCGGCCTCGATCGTCAGCTTCGTGTAGTCGACGTTCCCCTGCACCAGATAGGGGCTGCCCGCCGCCGTCCAGGTGTCGGTGTCGTAGGTTCCGGCGGGCACGTCGGTCGCGCGCGCCGCGCGCGCGAAGAGCGCGAGCCCCACGGCGACGACCACCCGAAGACGTCGACTCATGCCGCCGAAGTGGCCGTCAGGTGCACGGCGCGGCTCACAATTTTCCGCCGACAACACCGGCTAAGATGGATGGTGATGCTGAGATCGCGACGGCACCGAACGTGGCGCGGTGCCCCGGCGGCGATCGCGGCCGCCGTCGCGCTGACGTCGGCGCCGGCTGCCGCCGACAGAGCGGCGTACTGCTTCGTCCGGAACGAGACCGCCGAGACGACCGAGCTGCGCGCCGTCCACCATCACGACTGGTCCGAGGCGACGAAGGACAAGCGCTGGAAGATGATCAGCGGCGACCAGGATCCGTTCCGCGCCGAGAACGATTACTCGACCCTGGAAGTCACCGACCGCAAGACCGGCCGGCGGCTGTTCCGCGCGCCGGTCCCTGCCCTGACGCGGCTCTGGATCTCGCCCGATTCGCGCTACATCCTGGGCCTCAGCGAGATCAAGTACCTGAACCCGTACCAGCTGGTGCTGTTCGACCGCGAGGGGCATCTCCTGTTCCGCCGCCGCATCCGAGCCGAGGAGGCGGTGTTCACGCCGCCCGAATATCAGCAGCTGCTCGCGCGATTCCCGAACGCGAGGCCGGAGATCGAACGTCTGACGACGCGCGAGGACGGCCGCATCTTCGTCGACTTCGACAATACCAACCGCCTCGGAGACGCCTGGGGCGCCCTGAATAGGCGTCGCCGGCCCTCCCATTACTCGCCGCACTTCGGCGAGTCGGTTACCAACAACGTCGTCTGGCTGGATCCGCACGACGCGCGCCCGAAATTGATCGAATCCGACGGCCGCGTGACCGCCATCGAGCTGAGCGACCCGAACGGCAACCGGTTCCGGATTCCGGTCCGCTGAAGACGAACGTCAGTTGTTACGGTCCGGTCACGATCGTGCCCAGGCTCCCGACCGCGAAGACGCGCCCCTCCGGTAGCGACGACGCCCAGATGGCGTTGAGGGACTTCGTTCCCGACGGCAGCGTCTGGACCGTCCACCCGACGCCATTCCAGAAGAGCACCGTTCCGTACGACATTCCGCCGGAGTTGTAATAGCCGGCGGCGAAAACTCGACTGCCCGACGTACCCGCGATCCCGGTCAGCTGTCCGCTGAGGCCGGTGCTGAGGTTGTTCCAGGTCGCGCCGCCGGTCCACTGCAGGGCGTTGGCCCCCAGGACGATGAACAGGTCGTTCGGATTGTCGGCCCACAGGATGCCCTGCTGGGCGACGTAGGTGCCGCCGATGGGCGTCGCGGTCTTCGCGACGCTGTCGATCCGAAGGACCTGGGTGTTCGTCGTGGCGACGATGTTGTTCAGCGAGAAAACCTGGATCCCGCACTGGCTCTGGTTCGAGAACCCGTCTGCCCCCACCGTCATGACCAGGGTCGCCACGCCGTTGGTGACGCGGTACAGATTCGCCGTGTCGGTGGAGGAGGCGAACGACACGCCCCACACGAAAGCGTCGTTGTCCGCGTAGACGCCCACGCAGTTCGGGCGGTTTGGACTGGCGATCGGGAGATTCGCGACGACGTTCCAGTTGGAGCCGTCGAAGCGGAGAACCCTCGTTCCAGAGGCCTGAGAGCTGAGCCCGTTCGCGACACCGACGGCAAAGATGTTGCTGTCGGTCGTGCCGCTCAGCGATCTCAGAATGTCGCCCTGCACCGCCGAGGGGGTCGGCCGCGATTGCCACTGGATGCCGTTGTAGTAGAGCGCCGTGCCGCCGTTACCGACCGCCCAGACGGAGCTCGAGCTGGTACCCCACACGCTGTAAAGCGACTGATTCGCGTTGCTGGTCATCGACGTCCAGCCGGACGGGTTGCAAACGCCCGCGTTGCATCCGGCGGAACAGCTGACGTAGTGGACCGCGTAGCTGCACGCGCCGCCCGCGCACGAGCCGATGTGGTCGTGCACGGCCGCCGTGCTGGCGTCCTGGCAGGTGTCCGAGGGAGGCGTGTTGCACAACTTGGGAGTGCCGCTGCAGACGCCGCCGCTGCACTTGTCTCCGTCCGTGCACGCGTTGCCGTCGTCGCATGAGGCCGTGTTGGTCGGGTAGTTGCAACTCCCCTGGCTGCAGGTGCCGGCCGCGTCGTAGCAGACGGACGGCGGCGCGTTGCACGTGACGTTGGCACAGGGATCGGTCTGGCAGGCGGCATTGGCGCAACCGCCCGACCCGCAGGTGATCGAGTGCGACGTGTAGACGCAGCGCCCGCCGTTGCAGACGCCGGGATTATCGTAAGTCTGAAGGTGGGTGGCGTCGGTGCAGGCGGGAGCGCGCGGCGTCGTGCACGCCATCGGTGTCCCCGTGCACGCGCCCGCGGTGCAGGTGTCGTTGATCGTGCACGAATTCCCGTCGTCGCAGTCGGCCCCCTCGATGAAGGCGTAGCTGCAACTCCCGTTCACGCAGGTGCCGGTCAACGCGTAGCACTCGGTGGGCGGCGTGTTGCAGGGTCCACACGCGCTCGATCCCGCTCCGCCGCCGCTGCCGCCCGAACCGCCGCTGCCGCCCGCGTTGCCGCTGCCGCCCGCGTTGCCGCCGCCACCGGATCCCGCGGCGCCCTGGCCGCCGGTGCCCGTGCTGCCGCCCGAACCGCCGCCGCCACCGGTGCCCACGGCACCTCCTGTGCCCGCGGCGCCGCCGGTTCCCGACGCGCCGCCGGTCGAGCCGCCCGTTCCCGATCCGCCACCTTTCCCCGAAGCGCCGCCGCTGGCACCACCAGTTCCTGCTGCGCCGCCGGTTGCGCCGCCGGTTCCCGATGCGCCGCCGGTTCCCGATGCGCCACCGGTCGAACCGCCGGTGCCGGCAGCGCCACCCGCGCCGCCGGTTCCCGATGCGCCGCCGGTCGCACCACCGGTCCCCGACGCGCCACCGGTTGAACCACCCGTTCCCGACGCGCCACCGGTCGAACCGCCGGTTCCCGACGCGCCGCCGGTCCCGGAAGAACCGCCCTTCCCCGCCGCGCCGCCCGCGCCGGAATGGCCGGATGCGCCTCCGCGACCGGTGTTTGCCGCGCTATCGCCCCCGCAGCCCGTCGAAAGGACCGGGCCCGCGAACGAAAGCAGGAACAGACAAACGATCGTCGGTGAACGCAACATTGGCCGCCGCGATTTCAGCCTGGTAGCGCCGCTGCCTTCGCGCGCGCGCGGTCCGCGCCGAAGCCGCAGAGCGCGGCGGTGGCCATCGGAACCGACAGCGCGAGGATCCCCTTCTTCTCTTTGGTGCTGGGTACAATCACGACGAGCGCGATCGCCACGAGAAGGCCGATCCCGGCCAACACGGGGACGGCGGCGCTCTTCTTCGCGAGAACAGTGATCAGGAGCGCCAGCGAGACGACGGCGATCGCGATCCCGCCATAAGAGTACGTGTGTGCAATCAGGAGCTTGGACTCCAGGCCGGCGAGCTCTTTTTCACCGTCCGCGTCCAGGTTCTTCGCGTTCTGGCGCCACGTCGAAATGACCTCCGCCGACTCCCTCAGATCCTTCGCGTCCGGGCCGAACAACGTGAATCCTCCGATTCCGCCGCCAAGAAGGATCCCGCCGACGGCGCCGATCCACAGAAACACGAGCATGAGAATTCGCATGATGGTCCCTTTCGTGTGGGGTGTCTGGACACTGCCCGAGCGGACGGTTTCGCTTCCTTCGAGACTGGACGACGGGTCGCGGGGATTGTCGCGGCTTCTTGGTCAGCAAAAACGCGTCTGGGGCCGTTCATGATGCCCGCGAGGTCCCGGAGTGAACAAGCAAATTGTCCTGGTCGTCGTCCTTCTGGCCGGCTCAGCTTCGACGCGCAGTACCGTAGCCTCGCGAGATTCGAGCGGCAGCAACGGCGTCGCGCCGACGACACGTTGATCGGCCAACGACAAGTACATCGCTGTCGGCAATGACGCGCGCGACGTAAGGAAATTTTCTTATCGCGCGTCGGTCGGGCGGCCCCCGACGACTCACATCTCGGGCTGTCCCCCAATATCGGTTCCCCGAAGTTGTTTCTACCTTCGAAGAAACAGCGGAATGGGGGAGGGGGACCGATGAAGTCAATGAAGTACACCGTGGGAACGCTGATTCGACGGCTCGCGCTCGGCACGGCAATGGGTGCAGCCGTCCTGGCGGTCGGTTGCGGCGACAACAACAACAACACCGCGACCACAGGGACGGGTGGAACGACCGCGAACCAGTGCCCGCCCGTTGGCGGCACCGCCGGCACGACGGCGGCGGCTAACCACGGCGGGAACGGCGGGAACGGCGGGAACGGCGGACACGGCGGCACCGGCGGCACCGGCGGCACCATGGCGACGACCGGCACCGGCGGCACCGGCGGCACGGGAACAGCGGACGCCGGCACCACGACGACGACGAACGCTCCGCGTCCCACCGGCTCGTACGCCACGGTCAACTGTGCTGGCAACACCGGCACCACCGCGACGAACACGGCCGGCACCACTGGCCACAGCGGCTACTAGCCGCACCGCGCCGCGCCGCAACGCGGCCGTGCAGCAACCTGCAATCAGTCCGCCGGGTTGAGCTCGGCGGACTGATTTTCGCCGCCAGATCTGCTCCGCGCGATCGGCCCTAGATGTTATAGAACGGGTTTCGTCGCGTTCGGAGGAGACCCATGGCGGCACAGACGATTCCCGACGTCCAGCTGATCGACAACTCGGAGCAGCGGACACCACTCGCGCTCGTCCTCGATTGCTCGGGGAGCATGGACGGCGCGGCGATCGATCAGCTCAACCAGGGCCTCGCCCTGCTGGAGCAGGAGCTGAAGGCCGACAGCATCGCCTCCAAACGGGTGCGCCTGCTGGTACTGGAGTTCGGCGGCCAGGACGAAGCCAAGGTCGCAGGCGACTGGATCGACGCCATGGAATTCACGGCGCCGAAGCTGACCGCCAACGGCACCACGCCCACCGGACAGGCCGTGGACCTGGCCCTCGCGAAGATCGAAGAGGAAAAAGCGCGCTTCAAGCAGGCCGGCGTCGCCTATACGCGGCCCTGGCTCTTCTTGATGTCCGATGGCGTCCCGACCGACGACTGGCAGGCCGCCGCCGATCGCTGCCGTCAGGCCGAGAAGGCGAACAAGGTCGCCATTTTCCCGATCGCCGTCGGCGATTCGGCCCACGCGGACACGCTCGGCGAATTCAGCGGCAAGGGAGCGGCGGCGGTCAAGCGGCTCACCGGCCTGAAGTTCCGCGAGCTGTTCTTGTGGCTGTCCGCGAGCATGAAGGTGGTGTCGCAGTCCCGACCCGGTGGTCAGATCCAGCTGCCGACCACCGACAACTGGTCGAACGCGCCGACCTAGGCGCGCGCCGATGCCCTGGCGTGTCTTTGCCGCGTCGGCGACCGGACCTTCGCATCGCGAGGACGGCCGCCCTTGCCAGGATGCGTTCGCCCATCGGACCGACGGCGACACTCTGATCGCCGTGGTCTGCGACGGCGCCGGCTCTTGCGAGCTGAGCCACGTCGGGGCCCGGGTGGTCTCCGAATCGGTGGTTCACGCCATCGCGGCGCAGCTCGGCAGCAAACTGGTTCAGGCTGACAGCAGCCCGGAACAATGGCGAAAGGTGGTGGAGACGGTCATCGCCAGCGCGCGCGACGCCCTGCAGGCTGTCGCCAAGGCCGCCGCCGGCGACGTGTCCGCGTATGCGTCCACGCTGGTCGGCGCCGTCGCCTGGCCGTCGCGGCTGTTCTTCTTTCACGTCGGCGACGGCTATGCCGTGGCGCGGCCGCGCGCCGCCGACGCGCCCGACATCGTTTCGCTGCCCGAGAACGGCGAATACGTGAACGAAACGTATTTCGTCACGGGCAACGAATGGCAGGCCCATCTTCGAATGGCGGTCCACGACGTGCCGATCGAGACGGTCGTGCTGATGTCCGACGGCGCGGCGCCCTTCGCCATCGCGAAGGGAAACAAGGAGCTGCACCGCCCGTTCATCGATCCAGTGCAGCGCTATCTGGATCAGGCCACCGAGGCGGAGGGGAACGCGGCGCTGGCCCGCACCCTGGAAGATCCGCGGACCGATTCGATCACGACCGACGACAAGACCCTGCTGATCGCGCGCTGGCGTTGAACGCGCGATGACGGAGGACGGTAGCGGCAAGGTCTTCACCGGCGATGGCCGGCCCCTGACGCTCGAAAAGACGATCAAGAGCGGCGGCGCCGGATCGATCCACCGGATCGTCGAGCTTCCCGATCTGGTCGCGAAGATCTACCACCCGAACGCCGAGCGCGGGACCTACGAGCGGAAGGTCGAGGCGATGATCAAACTCGTCCCCGACCTTCCCGACATCGCGGAGGGCGCCGTGCGCGAGGTGCAGATCACCTGGCCGCGCTTCGAGCTGCGCGACGGCCAGCGGCGCTTCGTCGGATTCGCGATGCCGCTGCTCGATTTTGCGACCAGCATCGAGCTGGAGTGCGTTCTGCAAGAACGGCAAGCGCGCGCCCAGGGACTGCCGACCGGGCTCGGCGCGAAGGTGACGCTGGCCGCGAACCTGGCGTCACTGATCGCCGAGGTGCACCGCCAGGGGCACTACGTGATCGATCTCAAGCCGGTGAACCTGAGGTTCTATCGGCGGTCGTTGCACATCGCCATGCTCGACTGCGACGGCTTCAGCATCAAGGGGGCCGGCGAGCGCTTTCCCGCCACGCAATTCACACCCGAATACCTGGCGCCCGAATTTCAGAAGTATGGGCTCGCCGGCGGCGACCAGGCGAGCAACGAGGAGGCCCAGGATCGCTTCGCCCTCGCCGTCGTCATCTTTCAGCTGCTGAACTTCGGCATCCACCCCTTCACGGGACGGCCGTCGTCCGAGCGCGTCCCGACCGACATCCCCGGCCGGATCGCCCACCATTGTTACGCCTACGGCGTGCGGCGCAATCCCGACATGGCGCCCAACCCGGCCAGCGGCCACATGGCGATGCCGGTGGATCTGCGCCTGCTGTTCGATCGCGCGTTCGGCGCGGTCGGCATGGCGCGCCCGAGCGCGGACGATTGGGTCAGCCGGATGCGCGCCTACGGCCGGCGCTCGACGGGACTGCTGGTCCCTTGCCGGACCAACCCCCACCACCAGCACTTCGCCGGCCTCCCCTGCGCGGCCTGCGCGCGCGCGTCGTTGCTGAATCGCGCCTCCTCGGTGGTGCGGCCGCAGGCGCGGGCGATCCCGGTACGCACCGCGCCGCACCCCGCCCCGTCGGCGTATGTCGTGCGATGGCAAGGGGCGCCCGTTCAATTGCCCCAACCTCCGCCCGCCGGCTGGTCCCAGCAGTCAACGCCCTCGTTCGCACCCAAGTCGGGGAGCTCCATGGGCTGCCTCATCGGCCTGGTCGTCGCTTTCTTGGCTCCCCTGATCCCGACCTGGTGTTCGTCGTCGCATCACCACCGAGACACGACCAGATACGCGACGGAGACGACGCACGACGAGCCCACACAAGAGCATGAACCGGCAACCTCGCAGCCGCGGCCGACCCTCGACGGCGTCCTGAGCGCCGCAAGGGGCTCCGAGGAACAGGTGCTCGATCTGGAGCTGCGTCGGCTGCCGAGCAGTCTGAGTGGACCGCACAAGGAAGAGTGTCAGACCGCGTTCGACTCATGGGACGAGAAACTCAGGTGGACCGACGGTGACTTCGAGTCGCAGCGAATGAGCGACCTTCCACCCCTCCCGCTCGGTCAAGGCGCGTGCGAAGACCTCCACAGCATCGTGCCCAGCATCGTTCGAACGCAGGAGCTTTGTAAGCAACGACTCGATTCGCCGGGAGCCTACGAGGGCATCGCCGAGGCCGAATGTCGCGATCATGATGTGATTGAAGCCGGCACCGATACGCTCCGGCGCACCATCATCTACGGCAATGGGAAGGATCCGCTCGTCTGGTTCGGTCTGGCCGAGGCATTTCTGCTGGTCGACGAGCGCGACGACGCCCAGGCCGCCTTCACCACCTCGGCGTTCCTCTACCGAAATTCCGGCCTCAATGAAAACTCGACCTTCACGACGGTGTTGCGAGAAGGATGGCTTCGCAAGCGGGAAGAGATCTTGATGGCCTTTGCCTGGGCCCAGCTTCACCAGTGGAACGGGGAATTCGTATCCGAGAAGCTCATTGCGAAGGCAAACGCGCCCTGGCCCAAGCAGCCCCCGCCGAAGAAGCCCCGGCATCGACGGGCGGACGAGTAGCGTAGACGCCACGGGCGAGGTTGCGGCGGATCGTCAGCGCCTCGCGGATCACCTTCCAGAAGTCGGTGAGCGGGTTGACGCGCGAGCGTCCGTCGTCCTTCCACTCGACGCCGACCTCCTCGATCGCGAAGCCGCGCCGGCGGGCCAGCGCGAGGATCTCGAGATCGAAGGCCCAGCCGTCGATCGTCGCGCTGCCGAACAGGTTCAGCGCGGCGCGCGACGTGAAGGCCTTGAAGCCGCACTGCGTGTCGAGCACGCCCGCCACCAGCCAGCGCTGGATGAACTTGTTGCAGATGCGGCTCCAGATGACGCGGTACCGCGGCTGCTTCACAACCGCCCTGGCGCCTGGCGCGTAGCGCGATCCGATCGCGATCTGCACCCGTCCGGCGGCGATCGGGGCGAGCAGGCGGGGCAGCTCCTCGGGCGGCACCGAGCAGTCGGCGTCCCACATGACGCGGACGCGCCCGCGCGCGGCGAGCATGCCGCGCCGGACGGCGGCGCCCTTGCCGCGGTTGGGCCGCTGGCGCACGAGGACGATGTTCGGGATCCGCACGGCGGCCGTCTCGACGACCTCGCACGTCCTGTCACGCGAGCCATCGTCGACGACCAAGATCTCGTAGCTCATCGATCGCGCCGAGAGGTGCGCGTGCAGGCGCTCGAGCGTCGGGAGGAGACGCAGCTCTTCGTTGTACGCGGGGATGATGATGCTGACATCGACGGACGGCTCCGGGTGCGACATGGCGAGACTCCTCGAGGGGTGAAGCGACACGACTCAGGCAACCTCCGCGGCGCGCGCGAACACGAGGTACCGCTGCGCCGGATAGCTCCAGATCGCGAACACGACCGCCGCGCAGGCGAGCTTGGCGGCGACCACCGGCACGGCAGGGTTGGCCGTCGCGACCTTCATCGCGCCCGCCATCAAGAGCGCCGTGACGACGGCTACGAAATGGAAGCGCGCGATCTGACCGATCCGGATCGGCGAACGGTCGCGGAACGAAACGTACTTGTTGAGCGCGAAGTTCGCCGCGGCGCCGCTGAGCGCGGCGATGAACGTCGCCAGCGGGACCGACGCGTGATGCCTGACCAGCAGGACCAGCACGGCGAGATCGAGGCCGGTCCCCAGGACGCCGACGACTCCGGCGGTGAGCAGCTGGCGTACATTCTTCACGAGCCCTAATTGAGCAGCCGGCGTGCCAGCCGCCCGAGCCCAGCACCGGCGAGCCTTTGGCGCAGATCGGCTGGTGAAGAGCTGACGAACGCCGCGGGCCGCCCGACGATTGTTGGACAGCGCAGGGCGGCACGCCTCGCATCGCGTACAATCGCCACGATGCTCTGGCGGGGTTGCGTGGCCGCCATCCTGGCGCTCGCGGGATGTGGTCCGCGGTCACTCAATGGGACCGATCCGGGTCCGGGCAGCGTCAGCCTGGACGGGATCGTGGGCGGACATGTGGCGGCCGGCGAGACGCATTCCTGCGCCCTGGCCAGTGACGGCACCGTCGTCTGCTGGGGCTCCAACGACAGCGGAGAATCCACGCCGCCGGCCGGCACGTTCGTGCAGCTCGCGGCGGGCACCCACCAGACCTGTGGCGTGCGGTCGGACGGAACGATCGCCTGCTGGGGGTACGGATACGGCACGGCGACGACGTACGAATCATTCGTCGCGCCGTGGGGAACCTTCCTTCAGGTGTCGTTGAGCCGGAAGGTCGGCGAGGATCAGCACGCCTGCGCGTTGCGGACCAGCGGCGAGATCGCCTGCTGGCAAGAGTGCAGCGAGGGTCAGTGCCAGCCACCGCCCGGCCCGTTCAAGCAGGTGACCACCGGCCAGGGCTACACGTGCGGGCTGCGAACGAACGGCGCGATCGCCTGCTGGGGCCGCAACGACGACGGGCAGGCCGCCCCGCCGGCGGGCGCGTTCAAGCAGATCGCGGCCGGCGATTTTCACAACTGCGCGGTGCGGACGGACGACACGGTCGGGTGCTGGCCTGGCGGATTTGGCGCGGACACGGAGCCGCCTGCCGGCACGTTCAAGCAGGTCGCCGCGGGCGCTTATTTCAGCTGCGGCGTCCGGACGGACGACACGCTCGCCGGGTGGGTGACGGAGGGCCTCGGCGACATTCCGCCGCCGCCCGCGGGGACATTCGTCGAGGTGTCCGCCGGCAACGAACACGCCTGCGGGCAGCAGACCGACGGTGCGGTCGTCTGCTGGGGCCACGACGACCACGGACAGTCCAGCCCGCCCGACGGCGCCTTTCCGTGAAGCGTCAGCCCCAGGCCTGCGAGGCCAGCGCGAACCGCTGCGGCACCTGCCAGGGGAGGCGCGCCGCGCCGCGCGCCATCTCCAGGCGCCGCACCTGTTCCTGCAGCCCGAGCTGCTGCAGCCAGGAGCGGAACCCGGCGTGCTCGGCCGGGACGTCGATGCGCACCGGTCCCGGCGCGCGCTGAAACAGCGACGTGATCAGCATTCGGGCCTCGTCCTCGGTCTCGGCGACGATGGGCCCGATCAGCGCGACCGGACCCTGCGCCGTCGCCATCGCGAACGCGCGCACGCCGCCGTCCCGACCGACGAGCGCCGAGGTCGCGATCGCCTCGCGGAAGCGCGCGCCGAGGAGCACCGCCCGCGAGCAATCCATCCACCGGCCCTCGACCCGGGCCGCGGCCGCGGCGTCGGCGAGAGGCGCGGCCGCGCCGGTGAAAGCGAGCGGCGCCGGCGTCCCCACCAGCACGACCGTCTCGCCGACCGCGGCGAACCCGCGCCGTTCGTACAGCGGGCGACCGGCGTCGGTCGCCACCAACCCGAGCACCGGCATCGCGCGGCGCTCCGCCTCTTCGAGCAGCGTCTCCATGAGGCGCCCGCCGATCTTCTGTCCCTGCGCCTCGGGCGCGACGACCATCTTCGCGACGGTCCCGGCGCGGCCGTAGTCGCCCAGCCCGACCTGCGCGACGAGGCGGCCGGCGCTGCGAACGCCGAACACGGTCGCCGCCTCGTGCAAGACGCGCCAGTCGCTCTCCGTGTCCTGCCACCCGACCGATCGCGACAGCGCCACGTTGTCCGGCAAGGTCTCCGCGGTCAATCGCACGACGGCAGGCTCGATCACTGGCTGGGCATACTTCGGCGCGCGCCGATCCGCCAATCCCGGCCGATTCTGGACGAACGGCACAATCTTCCGGACGAACGGCGAGGCGCCCCGACGCCGAAACGCGCATCTTCTCTTTCGTGGGACGAAGAGCCCACGCCCCCAAAAAGGAGAAGAAGCCATGCATGCCACCGTCGAATCGAGTCCGACCACCGCGCCCGCGCCCGACTACCAGGCCATCAAGGCCAAGCAGCGCGTCACCTGGGCGACGGGCGACTACGGCCGCGTCGGCGT